>Ga0213875_10000051_pt1 | contig 142260 bp, 122 predicted proteins | sample BarmaccomBMRX_R8_FD_160105 | JGI IMG/M metagenome (GOLD analysis project Ga0213875, IMG submission 160105) | Root-associated microbial communities from Barbacenia macrantha in rupestrian grasslands, the National Park of Serra do Cipo, Brazil - RX_R8 | ecosystem: Host-associated > Plants >... | reverse complement strand
AATCGTGTCACTATGGCTCGCGATGGGCGCGTTAACGTTGGATGCTTGCATCTGATGTCTCCGATGGTTCGAGTTGTTGCAAACCCAAACCTATCGGATGCGCGCCCATCGCCCCATGGTATCTACAGATTCCGACAGGGAGGACTCATGCGATCGAGGCGATCATTTCTGCATTTCGGGTTTGTCGCCGCGGCGACGCTCGCCGCCTCGTCGGCATCCGCCTTGCCCGCCTATCATGGGTCGGCCCGCGGCGGCGGCACGGTGACCGCGCGCGACGATGCGGCCCGGACCTTCACGGCTGCCCGCAGACGCCGTGCCTGGACCTACCACGTGACCGACAAGACCCGGTTCGTGGTCGGTGGGGCGCAAGGCTCGTGGTCGGACGTGAAAGTCGGCACGGTGGTGCAGGTGAGGTGGCATCGTGCCGGCAGCCGGCGCGTGGCCGACGTCGTCAGCATCCGCGCGCGCTAAAGCGTGATGGCTTTTCTTCGAATCGCCATCCCGCTTCAGGTTATTGTTTGAGCATGATGTTTTCCGAAAACCGGTACCCACTTTTCGGCATCATGCTCTGGTGCCCCGATTCCGAGGTTCGCATCATTCCGCGGCACGCCGAGCTTTTTGAGTCGAAAAAGTCGGCTACCGGGCGGAACGACTCCGCGCTTCAGGCACTATCTCAAGGGAGATAGTGAGGGAAGCTTCGGTGCCAACCGCAGACGAGTATCGGCGGCTCGCCGCAGAGTGCGTCGAACTCGCTCCCAAAATATCGCCCGACCTGCGGGGCATTTTCATTGCGCTTGCTCAAGGGTGGGTGAATCTGGCCGAATACTTAGATGAAGATCACTCGATTTTGCCCGACGCGCCTCCGACCGACGACGACGAAATCCCTGAAAACTCAAGTTGCGACACTCACGGTAACGGCGAAGCGTGCGTCAAGTAATCATTGATCCCTGTCATGCGGCCGATCTCTCGACCCGCCGGCTGAACACGAGGGCAATGCCGCCCAGCATGGCGACCGACGCCGTGAGCAGCCGCACGGTGAACGGCTCCGAGAGGAACACGGTCCCTGCGATGCCGACGAGAGCGGGCATCGAAAGCTGCACGGTAGCGGCCTGGGCGGCCGACAAGTCGCGCAGCGCGAGATACCAAACGACGTAGCCGAAACCGGTGGCAATGGCGCCGGCGAGGACGGCAAACAGCAACCCCGCCGCGGCGGCGGCAAAGTGGTGCTGGTCAAACAAGCCGACGAGCAGGGCCGGAAGCAGACACCAGAGAAAGTTGCCGGCGTTCGCGGCGACCGGGTCCTGCGCGCCGCGCGCGAGCAGGGAAAAGCATCCCCATCCCACTCCGGACAGCATCATTAGAACGGCGCCGAGTAGATCGGGCGCGCTCACGCCCGGCAATACCAGATAAACAAGGCCGAACAGGGCCAATCCGACGCCGGTCCATTGCGCGGGCGTGAACCGCTCGCCCTCGTAGAAAGCGACGATGAACATGGTGAATTGCACGGCGCCAATCAGAATGAGCGCGCCGGGGCCGGCTTCGAGGCGCAGATAGGCGAACGAGAAAAAGACCAGATACGCAAAGAGCGCCAAGGCCGAGAGCAGGCTCGCCCGTGTCGCCCGGGGTAGCTTCCGTCCCTGCAGCCAAATGACGAGAACGAGCATTGCGGCCGCCGAGGCGACGCGTACCGTCGTGAAGGTCGCCGCGTCGATCAGACCGGAAAGCAGCGCCAGCCGGCATAGGATCGAGTTGGCGGCAAAGCACAGCATCGCCACCGCTGTGAGCAACATTGCGCGAAGGGACATCCGGCGCGGCACCAGCGGATGTTACTCGCCGGCCGGCCGAATACAGTCGACCAGGCGCGCGGCATCGTCCGCAACGCCCGACAGGAAAGAAGAGTTCATTTTCGACAGCCATGGCAAGCCAAGGAAGTAGATTCCGGGCAAGGAGGCGATGCCGCGATCGTGCCGGGGTTTGCCGTGCGCGTCGAGCACCGGCAGATCGATCCAGCCGAAGTCGAAATTGTATCCGGTTGCCCAGATGATCGAGCCCAACCCGACACCGCGCATATCGAGCCGGCGCATCGGCGTGGAAACACACGGTGGGTCCGCGTGCTTTGCGCGCGCCGTGGGTTCGGCCGGAAGCTTCCTCGCGTGCTGTTCGACCCAATTGTCGACCCGATCGAGGAAGACGCCGTAAGCGGCGTCTCCATAGGCGAGGCTCTCGCCGAGGTCGTCGGCAAAGTGCAGGACGCCGTCGCGGATCGATTGCAGTCGGCCAAGAAGGGTTATGCCCTGTGCGGCAAACGCGCGGAAATCGATGGTATGGCCGCCATAAGCGCCGGTGATCAGCGGCAAAGTCGCGTCGGGCCCGCGCGCCTCGACGGGCGTTTGGTCGAGACCCATCGCGGCAAGCCACCAGATCAAATCATGCCCACGGTAGCGGCGCGGCATGCGCTTGTGGCGCCCGACCGAGAGGTAAACCGGTCGGCCCGCACGGGTGAGCTCTTCCGCGATCTGGGCGCCGGAGGCTCCCGAGCCGACGATCAGCACCGCTCCGGCCGGAAGCTGCTCGGGCCTCTTGTACGCGCTCGCATGGACCTGAAAGACGCCGCAATCGGCCAACGGCAAATCGGGAAACACCGCTCGCTGATAAGGACCGGTCGCGATCACGACGTTCGTGGCTCGGATCGAGCCCGCTGACGTTTCGACCAGGTAATCCGTGCCGCTCCCGTTCCGACGTAACGCAGTCACCGTGACGCCGCAGCGGATCGGTGTCCCGATCTGCGTGGCATAACCGTCCAGATATTGGACGATCTCCCCGCTCGTCGCAAATCCGTCGGGGTCGGTATGACGAAACGGACAATCGGGAAGCCGCACCGACCAGTTGGGAAACTGAAACCGCAGCCCGTCCCACCGTTCGCTTCGCCAGCGTTCGCCGATACGGCCGCGTTCGAGCACCAGATGCGGCTTGCCGCGCCGGCTCAACATGTCGCTCATGACGAGCCCGGCTTGGCCGCCGCCGACGACCAAGGTTTCGACGTGTTCCGCGAGCATGGCGCGGCCCCCGCCCTCCCCACGAGCCAGGCGGACCAAGCCGCGGCTCTCGCGCGTTGCCGTGTAGCGCCGCCCTCGTTACACCCCCGGCGCTCTACGACGAGCGGCGGTTACGCTGCCTTGCCGCGTGCGAGCGCATGCACGTCGGCGGTGGTCAGCGCGTTGCCGCCGATTCCCCAGTCGCCGCTCTCCACCTCCTCGACCACGCACCACGTGACGCTGCGCATGTTCTCGCCCTCGATCGAGACCATGGCGTCGGTCAGCTTGCCGTTTATCTGGCGCTTCTGTTCCTTGCTGAACACGTCCTTGATGACACGAACCTGAATGAGCGGCATCGGTTTTCTCCCTTGATGTGCGATCGGAACTCGCCAAACATGCCAGCGCTAGCCGGCCAAAGCTTTGAGCCCGGCTTGATTTGCGCGTGAGATCGGCTTGATTACTTCCCGAGAGACCTTGTCAGGGCCGCCCCGTGCAATGAACGAACTCGCAAGATATCGCCGGAAAATCCTGGTGGCGTATACCGTCCCCGGCGTTGTTCTCGCTATAGCATTGACGCTCGCGAACCTGGACGGGGACGTCAGTCTCGTCGCGCTGCTTGGCTATGTCGCGGCGATGATCATGCCCGCGTTCCTGGGGGCGGCCATCGCCATGGATGTGCAGGCCGTCACGGATCGCTGGGATCCCTTCGCGCATTGGGACGGCATCGTCGAGGCGGCTCCGCTCGGTTTGGCTGGGGCCGCCCTCGTTCTGCTGCTGGTGAGCGCGCTTTACGAGATCGAGTTCATCCGGTTGATCCCGATTCCGCCGATCATTTATGCGGGCCTGTTGGCCCGCTGGGTCAAGCAAACGCCGTAGCATCCGTCAGAGAGCCGACAGGCGAAGCGGGACGCACGTCGCCGGGGTCGGCTCTATGAAAACCCGGTCAGTTCGTCAGATGGGCCCTGCCAAACGCGGACCATTGGCGAATCCGTGAAGATCGCGAGTTCTACATGGCAGGTTTGCGCCTCGCCGCGTATGGATAGAGCTTGGCCGGTGCTGCAGCCCGGATGCACAGCGGCGGCCGTCGGCAGAATCAAAGCCGCTCCACGGCCTCCAGACGGAATGTTTCGCCCGGCATATTTTTGCCCACTAACAGTCGAGCGGGCCTTTCAATAACATAGGGCGGAACTGGCAAGTTGTACTGCGCGATTCCGGAATACGCCCGGCCCGCCGGATCGTACCGAGACGCGCAACAGGGGCAGATGGTGCCGCCGGCCATACCCAACCCCGCCTCCGTCTGGTACTCCGGCACGCAGCGGCAATAGGTACAAACGCCCACAAGGACCGCATAGGCGGGATCGATCGACCGGTGCCAGTTTTTCATAGACGCGGGCTGCTGCAGCCGCTCGGAGTCCGGATCGACCAGCCGGTCGACGAACGTTTTGTCCTGCATCGCCGCCAGCATCTCGGCCGTTCTCCGCACGACGAAGATCGGCACGTTGTGCCATGAGATGGCGCGGCGTTCGCCCGGCCGCAGCGCGGCGAGATCGACCCCAACGGTATCGCCGACGCTGCGGAGCGTTGCATCCGGATTCATCTGATCGAAAAACGGCCATGCCGCGACGAGCGCTCCCGCCCCCGCGAAGGCGGCCGTGGTCACGTAAAGAAGCCTGCGGCGGCTGACCGCCGACCGTTGGGATACCAGCGTGGTCATGACTCTCCCCCGTGCCGTGGCATCCTAGCGCATGATCCCGAAAAGTGGGCACCGGTTTTCGGAAAAAGTTCATGCGCCAAGAAGAATTTAGGCGTGATGACGATTCGAAGAAAAGTCATCACGCCCTAAAGCATTTCGCCAGAGAGGGTGAACAGCCGTTGCGCCGGAACGTATTACCGGCGCGACGACGCTGCGCGGGATTTCACCGGCTCGCGCTTGCTAAACGAGCCGCGCCCCGGTTATCCAGCGCACCGGGGCCGACATTCGATTGTTCGTGCAACAGCACGTGGGGGGTGCTCGTGGTCATTCCGCTTTATGACGAAAATCCGCTCAAATGGCCGGTTCCCCCGTTCGTGACGTGGGGTTTGATTGCAGTCAATCTCCTGGTGTTCCTTGTCGTAAGCGCCAACTCGGACTCCGACGTCCAGCTCATTCTCGACTCTTTCGGAGCGATTCCTTCCGCGGTGTTCCATCACACCGCAACGGGAAGTTGGTGTCCTCCCGAATTGACGCTGGTCACCAGCATGTTCCTGCACAACGGCTGGGGACACATTCTCGGCAACATGATTTATCTGTGGGTGTTCGGCGATGACATCGAAGAGGCAATCGGCCCGCTTCGCTTTCTGCTGTTCTATTTTCTTTCCGGTATCGTCGCCACCTTGGCGTATTGCGCGTTGCACCCCCATTCGACAACGCCGCTCGTCGGAGCGTCGGGGGCGATCGCCGGGGTGTTGGCGGCGTATCTGTTGCTGCGCCCTTGTGCCAAGGTTGCAGTCTTGCTCTTCCGCGTCGTCGTTCGCATTCGCGCCTATTGGGTGATCGGCGGCTGGGTCATTCTGCAACTCTACCTTTCGGTCAGCGGCGCCGACGATGGGGTCGCTTACGCGGCGCATGTCGGTGGGCTGGCCGCCGGCGCCGTTCTGTTTTTGCTGCTGCGGCCGGCTACCGTCGACTTGTTTGAATGTATCGAAGAGCCGGATCCGGCCGTGGGGGGCTATTGGGGCGGACGCGGAACGCCGCCGCCGCTGGGCGACGATCGGCCGCCAAGCGGCGAAATTGCCGAGAGTCCTCGACAATATTTGTGAGTGATTTGGTAGTGGAGGGCGATGCGGTCCCGATCGGCAGGGGGCAACCTGGCGTCGGGACCGCCCGGCCGGGGCGGTACGCAACAACGATCCGACCCGACAAGAGGATAAACGGACAAGCGTGCCCGCGGAAAATCGCCGCTCTTAGTTAGGGGTTGTCCTTCAGCATTTGGGCGTGGCCCTAGTTTCTGTGCACGACGCAGTCAGTCCCTGACTTTTTGCGCCATCTCGTCGCCACGCATCATTCAGTACGCCGGGTGCGCATTGCTCTCGCTACGCCGGAGGCCTCCTCGCCGGCGTGACCATTGCCGACCGGCGGCACGATCGAAGGCGACGCCCCGCCCAACAAACGATGGAGCGTCTCGCGATTGCTCATGCCCACATCGGCGAGCAGTTGTGAAAGTCCGGTAAGGTGCGACGCGATCGCGCCTCCATTCGCCTCGACGTCGCACGCCATCTGTTCGCATTCTTCCTGCACCCGTTTCCCCGCCTCGGATGCGAGCCGGCCCAGCTGGCGAATGTCCTCGGCTGCCGCGTTGGACAGTTTCGTCATGCTTGCCGCCGCCTCGGCACCAAGGCGCGGTACCGGCAAACTCGCCTCGGGCTCGGCCGCAACCTCGGCGCCCTGGCGCTGACCGTTCGGCTCAGCGTGCCCGTTGCCGCGGCCTGCGGGTTTATCGAGTCTGTCCCGCAGCGCTTTAAGGTCGATAGTCTGTGGATGATTTGGCGACATCTTTGCTCCTACGCTCTTGTTACTAGCTCGTGTGACTTGATCGGGCTTGCTGGTGGCATGAGCTTCACGACACGCGAAAAGCCGAGGCCGGTTACAGCAGCACCTTGGCGGCCAGCAAAGTCAGGCCGTAGATGGACGCCACCGTGAACGTCGCGACCACAAACACGTTTATAAGACGATCACCGGCGGTGAGCGCCGGTAATGCGAACGCGTTCGTTTTAATCGACCGCCGCAGCGCTGATATTGTCAGGCCAGCCATCGCCAAACTGAGAACGACGAAAGACATGAGCCACCCCATGATCCGTCTCCCGCTTTCTTTTCCCCGGAGAAAAAACATATTTTAATGGGGCTCAAATGTGACAAATTGTGACCCAATTTGGGACAGTTTAATTAACAAATTTGATAAGGAGTTCCGAAGTGTTTTAGCAGACATATCGCGGGCACTGCCGCGCGGAGAATAAAGATTTGCTGGATTCAGAAGCGCATCCAAGGTCAATTGAACCATTCATAAAACCATTGCTCCCCGGAATATGAGCCGCAGCTATGCAGTCTCTGCATGGAGAACCGGCCTCCCAAGGCCTGCCGTTAACCATAAGTCGGCGGACCAGCTAAAAATTACCGTTCGACGTATGGTAGTTTGCCGATGTGGAGGCCGTGACAGGGTGACAGGAAAAAACATGGCACGATCTTTAGATCTTGAGAACTCTATCGCGGAGACTTTCCAGCGCAGAGGTCAGCTCCCCGAAAATGAAACGAAAACGAACGGGACGGGTTTAGGCTCGAAACAGCAGATACCTTCTCTCGGTCCCGCCAAACGTCTCTCCAACGTTTGCGACGCCGTTGCGGCCGAAATGAAGGAGACGAGTCAGACTGTACTGAACATTGCAAATACCATCGCCGCAGAAAGCGATGCGCTGGCCGAACTATTGCACAAGCATGGAACGGCAATAGAAGCCCGTATCGAGCAATTCGTGTCGATGTCGGATCGCGTCAGGATGAAAATGCGCGCGGCCCATGACGATATGCTCGATACCTCGGGAGCTGGCCCCGCGCTGGCGCCGCATGAGCACGATCAAGGCTGACCGGTGTCCCGGCATAATAGCGGCGAGGCATCATCGAGGATCTCGACGGCTTAGTTGCCGTCGACGTGGGGCCGATAGAGACCACGGCGATCAGATAGTGCTTCCTCGCTGACGAGCCGGTGCGTGGCCCGCTCGCCGCATTGGTCGCGTTGATGGAGACGGCCGCATGTTGAGAGAGCCAGTGATCGGACTTCCCGCTGTCGCAATAGTGCTCATAGCGTCGCTTCACGTCGCCGCACCTTCCCATGCAGCGGTCGCCACGCTCGAGGCGCAGGCCATCATTGCGCGGGACGCGTTCGCCTGTCAGTCGCCGTGGCAAATAATCGAACGTCGCGACTGTCACAGGCTGCCGGCAGGGACGGAGGTCAACATCGTGAGCGGAGACGACTTCTTCGCGTGCGTCGTGTGGCCCGGCGCGCAACGATGCATGTGGGTTGCCCGCGACATGTTGCGCAAACCCTGAGCGATGCCGTCCCTTTATCCAAGGGCCCGAAGATGACGACGATTGCCGTCATTGAGGACGATCGTGGCGTCCTTGACCTCATCAAGGACATCTTGGAGCTCGAGGGATTCGACGTGTTGCCGTATCACGACGGAACCGGAGCACTCGACGCATTTGAGGGCAGTTCACCCGATTTGGTAATTACCGATATCGCGATGCCCGAAATGGACGGAATCCAATTGCTGCGGCGGTTGCGGGAGAAATCGGATACACCGGTCATCTTGCTGACCGGGCGGATGAACGAGAGTGACGAACTGGTGGGTTTGCGTATCGGTGCGGATGATTTTATTCGCAAGCCTTTTTCGCCGCGCGTGCTGGTCGAACGGGTGCGGACGGTTTTGCGCCGATATCGGGCAGGCGCAAACGCCGGAGTTCAAACGGCCGACGACGGCATGATCGAGCGCGGCCACCTGCGCATGGACAAAGAGCGCTTCACGTGCACCTGGAAGGGCAGAAGAGTGAAGCTAAGCGCCGTCGAATTCCGGCTGGTGGAAAGCTTGGCCGTTCGGCCGGGCACGACTAAAAGCCGCGGCGCTCTACGGGATATCCTGTGCGAGGATCAGGTGATGCTCCACGAGCGGGCAGTCGACAGCCACATCAAGCGACTGCGCAAAAAGTTCAGAAGCGTTGACAAGGAATTCAACGAGATCGAGACGGTCTACGGCATCGGATACCGGTTTGCCGACACTCGCCGCAACGAACACGCCGCGGTCACGCTTGCCCCACGATGAGCGGCGGCAGCGGGCAGTCGAGCGTATCGCAAATGGCACGGAGCAGCTCCGCTTCGCGGACGCTGACCTGCTGGTTCGCCAGGATGCAGGCCGCGCAGGCGACGACGATCCGCCGCTTGATGCTAGGGACGGAGTGATTGAGTGTTTGCAGGGCCGCGTCGAACGCGGCGAGGGAGCATTGGTCGCGGGGCGGCAAGCGGTGGGGGTGATCGCCGCCGCTATAGCCGCGCATGCCGGCATCGAAAGCCCGCGCGGCTTGGTCCGCTTCCGGCTGGCCTTCCCAGGCCAACAGCGCCAACACCGTCGCCATCTCGTGCGCCAATTTTTGCGCCGAAGTGTGCACGGCACGCGGCTGACGCCGCGGCAGGAATTGCGCATCGAGATGGCGATGCAGCACGCGGCGCAGCGTGTACTCGAACACGCTCAGCCGCTGGTCGGCGGCCGTTAGCGCCTCGACCTGCGCGCGGAAAGCGTGGTGCTGGCGGGGCGACATCTGCCGCAGCGCCGGCATGGCGAGATCCAGGAGGGGCAGCCGGTACGCGTCGGGCAGGGCCTGCACAGGCGCGACCAGCCGCAAGGTTTCGGCGAAGTCCTGTGGCTCAACGCCGGCCTTCAGCCGGGTCAGCTGCACGTCCCGCAGATCAGCCCGCGGGTCCAGGAGAAGGGCATAAACGACGGCGCGAGCACTGAACGGCTCGTGCGCCGCATCCCGGAGCACGTCGGGGATGCCGTCGTGCAGGGCCTCGGCGTAGCTGATCAGTTCCGGATCGAGGCGGCCGACCCGGGAGGCCGCTTCGTCGGCCAACCCCAAGACCGGCATCGGAACCTGCGGCAGTCCCGGTATCCTCGGACTCCCCACGAGCGGCGGAAGGCTGCTGGGACGAGGCCTTTCGGGTTCTTCCTGGTCGACACCGAGCGCGCGCACCTCCGGGAACCGGCCGTCGAACTGGGGATCGAGTCGGCGGATGCGCTCGGCGAGGGGCGGGTGGGTGGCCAGCAGTCCGCCGAGCCCCCCACCACCGAAGGCGTTGGCGAAAAACATATGGCCGACTTCGGCGGCCTGCGGGTTGTCGATGCGCGACCCCTCGGCCAGTCCGCCGATCTTCTTGAGCGCCCCGCCGATGCCGTCGGGGTTGCGCGTGAACTGGACGGCGCTGGCGTCGGCCAAGTACTCGCGCTGGCGAGATACCGCCGCCATGATCAGCCGGCCGAAGAACGCACCCACCAAGCCCAGCACAAACACGCCCAAGCCCAGCAGCATCATGCCACCCCGGGAATTATCTCTTCCCGACGCGCGTCCGCCGGACGTGAACATGAGCATGCGGCCGATGATGGACAGCACCATGATCCCGAAGATCAGGCCGATGAGCCGGATGTTGAGCCGCATGTCGCCGTTGAGGATGTGGCTGAACTCGTGCGCCACCACGCCCTGCAGCTCGTCGCGGGTCAAATAGTTGAGGCAGCCCTGGGAGACGGCGACCACCGCATCGCCCGGGGCATAGCCGGCCGCGAAGGCATTGATGCCGGGTTCTTTGAGAACATAGACGGGCGGCACCGGCACTCCCGCGGCAAGCGCCATCTCCTCGACGACATTGAGCAGCCGCTTCTGCCGCGCGTCGGTGGTCGTGCCGGGCACCTCCTCGCCGCCCAGCATCAGCGCGACGGCCTGGCCGCCGGAAGCGAGCTGCGCCACCTTGAACGCGCTGGCACCGCCGACCACCAGGCCGACCCCCGGCGCCGCGATCAGGAGCAGCTCCGGTTGCCACCAGGAAACCGGTTCGTGGTGGTCTGACATGCTGAGGATCAGCAACAGCGCGTACACCAGGACGATCAGAATCAGGATCGCCAGGACGAAATAGACCACGAGTTGGAAGGTCTTGCGTCGGGCCGAATCCTGCTGCTGAAAGAAATTGGCGGGCATGGTCAGAGCTGCTTTGGGAACATGGAACAGGCAGAACGGGACAGCAGAGCGGCGGCTCCGCGTTACTGGAACGACACCTTGGCGGCGGCGCGCTCGGTTTGTGCGATTTCGAGCAGCGCCGCCTGCTTGAAACCGAACATGCCGGCCACCGTGACGGCCGGGAAGACCTGGCGCCGGATGTTGTAGGTGGCGGCGGCGTCGTTGAACCCTTGCCGGGCGAAGGCGATCTTGTTCTCGGTCGAGCTCAGCTCTTCCTGCAAGGCGAGCATGTTCTGGTTGGCCTTGAGGTCCGGGTACGCCTCGGACACGGCAAAGAGCCGGCGCAGGGTGCCGCCCAGCTGGCCTTCGGCCTGGTTAAGCTCGCCCACGGCCGCAGTGTCGCTGGGGTTGGCGGCGACTTTCTGTTCGGCCGCCATCGCGCTGTTGCGCGCCTTGATGACGGCCTCGAGCGTCTCCCTTTCGTGGGCAATGTAGCCCTTGACCGCTTCGACCAGGTTCGGGATCAGGTCGTAGCGGCGTTTGAGCTGCACGTCGATCTGGGCGAAGGCGTTCTCGAAGCGGTTCCGGGCGACCACCAGCCCGTTGTAGATGCCCATCAGCCAAAGCGCGAGCAGCAGCCCGATGCCCACAAGCACGAGCAAGGTGATGATGACGGGACTCATTTGTCCTGACCTCCGACAAGAGGACCGTTGGTCCGGTCCATCGCACGACGAGCGGCGCAGGCTTGTCTTGTGGAATCCTGCCGAAAAACCGGCATATCCCACGACGGTCGAGTAACGGACGATTACCACATTTATCGCGTGCCGCCCAGCAGGAATGAGGTGCCGCTGCTGCGGTTCACCTCCCCCTTGTGGGCCCCTTGTGGGGAGGGGTTAGTTAGGGGTGGGGGTCGCCCAGGAATCACGGATCAGCGAGATTTGTATTTGTTGCGATCGTGGCGGTGGGCACGCGGCCTCCGCTGCGCTGCGTCCGCTTAGCCCACCCTACGGCGCTTCTATTTGACTCCCACCGTGTCGGTCCAATGTTTGCTTTCGAGGAGGGCCGGCCATTCGGCGAACCGACTCATACCGGTGAAATAAGAGCGAGCGTCCGAGCTCGTCTCAGTTGCGCCAGATTTGCAGCGCAAATAGCGCCCGGATCAGCAAAATTGCAGGCGGCGCATGGATACATCCATAGCTAATTACCGGGAATATGCCCACCGATGTTTCGAGCTGGCCCAGCAACCGGCCGCCAGGCACGACCGCCGCATGCTTCTTGCGATTGCGGAGACGTGGCTGAAGCTCGCGGAGATTACGCGGCGCGAGGCCGAATGGACGACGCATGGCCTCGCCTGATCATCGTCAAACCGGACCTCGGGCTTCGGCAGCCAAGCGCTCGTATTCCGACTTGACGAGATCTTTGCCGTAAACCCGTTCGAGACGCCGGACGGTGAAATGGCCGTGCGCCACCTCCTGGAAATGCTCGATGAAGGCGTAGTTCACCGCCGCGCCGCCGAGCGCCCCGAGCACCGGGATGGCCTGCGCCGCGAGCTTTTGCGTCACAACCGCTCCAAAGCGGGAAGTCACCTGCGTGATGAAGCGCACGAGGATCGGGCTGCCTTCCCCGACAACCCCACGCTCGGCGAGAAACCGGGCCGCCTGCGTCACCGTCTTGGCGAGCACGCCGCGTGCGGCGAAATACCCGCTTTCAGACACATCGGTCGAGTTGCTGCGTCCGCCGAGGGCAAACACTTGCACGCATGAAAGTGCCGTCTCGGGATCGGAAAGACTCTCCCCCTCGCTGCGGGCAATGTCCGCGATCGACCGCAATATAATGACGGTCGAAACGGGAAGCTCGAATGGCAGGGCCGCGATCCCGAAGGCGCCGCCCGCAGCCCCCGATGCCGTCGCCAATGCCTTGTGCAGGATGCGCGATGCCGCATGCGGCCGGCGCCGCATTGTCCCCAATGCCACGTGGAGGGCGCCTTCGAGGGCTCTGGCGGTGGCGGCAGCGATGACCTGGGACGCAGACGCGGGGAGCGCGTACTCGATGAGTTCGATCGGCTTGCCGAGAATGTTGGTCAGGCGTGCGGCAAAGCTCGGGTGCTCGAGCGATTGAGCGGCTTTTCGCAGCGCCGCCAAGTCCTCGGGCGTCATGCCCGCACCGTCCCCGCTCAGCGTCTGCATCGGCGGGGGACTAGCATAAACTCCGGGCAGTGCGCTCGGCACGCTGGCTGTCACGGTAGCCGGACGAGCTCGTCACCATACGGATCGCGCTCCGCATGGTCGGCCAAAGTCTGCCATCGGCAAGCGAGCTCGACCAAAAGCTTGCGCCTGGTTTCGTCAGCGACGGCGCGTGCAAGATCCGAATAGCGCTTCGCTTTCTGGCGACATCCGTCCGGGGTCATACGAGCGCAGTTCAAAAGGCACCTTCCGTTCTCGGCTTTTGACTGTCAGCCTTTGCTACGACCGTTTCCACATAGGGGTGGGATTCTCAGATAACCTGCGGCGGCGCCTTGGGTTCCAATTTGCCCGTCGCGCGCGCCTTCGCTGCGATGTTGAGTACCCGCGTAGTGTGTCGCTGACGCTTGGGAAGGAGCGTGGAGCGAAATCTCATCGACCCGCCGCGCTCGCCGCGCCGATCATGACATGGATGACGGTGCAAACCTTGACACCGCCGCTGCGCGCCCCATGTTGCAATGCACAAATCGTATCAGCTTGCGAATGGAATGACCCCATGCACGACATGCGCCATGTTCTCGCTCGTCTTCAGACGCTTCGCGGTAAATTCGAAGGCCTTCTAGCATCGGCGCACAAGAAGGCGGCGCGCGCGCCCGACGATCGCCCGACCGGCTTGCGAGAACTCACCGGGTTTGGGAGCAACCCCGGCAATCTGCGCATGTTCGCTTATGCTCCCCCACACCTGCCGCGCAAGGCGCCGCTCGTCGTCGCGTTGCATGGCTGCACTCAGACTGCAGAGGACTATGACCGCGGCAGCGGCTGGTCGTCGCTTGCCGACCGGCTCGGCTTCGCCGTGGTCTATCCCCAGCAGCAGCCGGCCAATAATCCGAAGAGTTGCTTCACGTGGTTCTTGCCCGGCGACATCACGCGCGGGCAGGGCGAGGCGCTTTCGATCAAGCAAATGGTCGAGCATGCAATTGCGACCTTTGCCGCCGACCGAAGCAAAGTATTCGTCACGGGTCTCTCCGCCGGCGGCGCCATGGCTTGCGTCATGCTGGCGACCTACCCCGAAGTTTTTGCCGGCGGAGCGATCATTGCCGGGCTGCCCTACGGCTGCGCCGGCAACGCGCAACAGGCTTTCGAGGCGATGTTCGCGGAGCGGGGACACGGCGCGCAGGCGCTCGGCGATCGCGTACGGGGAGCATCCGGATGTCGCGGGCCATGGCCGAAAATCTCGGTTTGGCACGGCGCCGGCGACCCGATCGTCAAACCTTCCAACTGCGAAGACATCATTCGCCAATGGACCAACGTGCACGGACTTTCAGATAGTCCCTCGTATCGGGAATCGATCGGAAGCCATTCGCGCCGCGTGTGGAGCGACGCCAAAGGCAACGCGCTGATCGAGGCGGTCTCGATCGCCGGTATGGCGCATGGCGTGCCGCTAGCGACGGCAACGGGCGCGGAGAGTTGCGGCGCCGCCGGTGCGTTTTTCCTCGATGTGGGCATCTCCTCGACGCATCAGATCACGCGTTTTTGGGGCCTGGAGGAATCTCTCGGTGAACAGCCGCGTACCGCCGCGCCGGCGCCGCAGGTTTCGGCCGAAGCGTCCGTTGCCGAAGGCGAAGAACGGCAGTCACACGCGCCCGACCCGAACGACGTCATCGCGGCGGCGTTCAAGGCCGCGGGACTTTCTGTTCCGCCGCAAACGTCGTCCGGGGCGACACGGCGCGCTGATCCCGGCTCGATCATCGCGGCGGCGTTGAAGGCTGCCGGCTTGGCGCAGCGCTGATGCGAGCGGCGCGCCGCGTCCTCTGCATTAAGCCGCGAGCCGCTCACCCAGATTGTGCGAGTCGTCGATGTCCCAGCCGGCCGGTTGCGGGGTCGCAGCGGCGGTTGCGTCTTTTACGTTGCCGTCGATCGCCGTGAGGGCGGCCCGCGCGTCCGGATCGGCCAGCAGGCGCGCGATTTGCGCTTCGTCGCGCCACGTCCACCGGCCGTGCTCGAGTCGAGCATAGACCCGGCCCGACGCGGGGTCGGCGAAATTGATCAGCGGGATCAAGCGCGCGCAGCGCCGCAGAAATTGGACGTTGCGCTCCGGCGCGAGCTCGTTCTCGGCATACAGGTCCTCGGGCCTTTGTGCGCGGATGTTGATCTTCCTGAAGCGATCGATGTCGAGAATTCCTTTGAGGTCGAGAATGGTCATTTCGCCGTTCCAGCCGAACGCGACGGTGCGCGGCCGGCGGCCTTCCGCCACACTGTTGTCGAGGAACTCGTAGTGCACCCGCCGGCGGGTGCTCAGCGCCCAGGTAAAAAACAATTCGGGCATGCCCGCATAGGCTTCCACGTTGTGCGCCAGCAGATCCTCGACCGCCTTGTAGCGGCCCACCTGCAGTCCCCGCTTCCACGCGCGCTCGACCGTCATCTCGGGCGGCGTGATCAGGAAGAACATGTAGACCAGATCGCCGAACCGCGTGAGCAGCCGTGTCGACTCCCGGCCCTCGACGAAGCTGTCGAAGCGAAAACGGTCGATCAACAGATGCGGCGTCTCTCCGCGCGCGGCTTTGAGCGCCATATGACGATCGAGCTTCTTGTCGACGATCTCGATCTCGTATCCCGTCATCGTCCCGGCATATTTGTACGCGGTTCCGAGCGAGCCGTAGTCGAGCAGAAACTTTCGCCAGATGTCAGGGCTGATGAGCGCAAAATTTTCCCAGGGAAAGCCGAGCTTTCTCGCCAGCGCCCGCTGCAGCGGCCGCATCGTGCTCTTGCCGGAGGCGGACGCGCCCTTGACGTTCATGATGACCGGCCGCTCCTGCCGCGACAGCGGCAGGTAGCCTTCGTGCGCGGCGGCTTGCTCGATCAGAGGCGCGAGGGCGGCGCCGATGGCTTCGCTGCCGAAATCGTTGCACACCAGGGTGAGCGCCAGGTCGCTGAGCAATTCCTTCTCCGCGAGCAGTCGGCCGCGCCGCGCCATGACCGCCGTCGCAATCGTGCCCAATGCGTGCAAGCACGATTGTTCGAGCCGGCTAGGCGCCGCCGGTGCGTTGCTCGACCATTCAAGAATGGTCCTGCGCTCACGCTGTTCGGCGGTTTCCCGCGGACCGGAAGGCCGCTTCGGCGCCGCGAACCCGAATAACCAGCGCGCGCCGGTAGTTTGCTCCGCGCCGGCGGCCGGCTTGAATCTGAGCGAAAACAGATTTGAGACTTCGCGTGCGATCACGACCGAAGCGGCACGCCTCGTCTCCTCGAAGACACGCTTCAGGTCGTCGGCACGGGGAGCGACGTATTTGGTGAGAATGGTCGAAGCGATTTCACGAAAGTTCCGGCCGAGGTCCTCATAGTCATTTCCGTCCGGAACGGAAAGTCCGCCCGTCACCCGCACCAGCAGTTCGTGGATGATGAGCCGCTCGGGACGAAAGGCGACGAGCGCTTGCGGAGGCAGGCCGCAATAATCGCTCAGCTCGAAGGCTTCGGCCAAGCTGGTCGAGACGTTCTCACGGCGGAAGACCGTCGCGAGCGGCAATAGCTCGCGCGGCAGTTCCGATTCCAGGCCGGGATTCCATGGCCCGTCGCCGGCGACAGCGGCTCGATCCTCGGAGCTTGCCGGGTTTGAGGTCATGACCGCAAAGCAGATAGGCACGCGGCGGAGCTTGTCAATTATGACGCGAGGAATGACAATCCGGATCGGCCCGGCATCGGACACCGCATGACCAGCCACGATGTTCTCATTGTCGGGACCCGGTGCGCGGGCGCGTCCTTGGCCATGCTGCTGGCGCGCGGCGGCAACAAGGTGCTGGCGGTTCGCATGACCGGTGATCGCAAGGTCTGTCCGAATTGCGACAGTCGAGAAAAAAGCTTTGACGCGGATTTTTCGCGCACGTTGGCCGATCGCGGAACAGCGCCGCTCATCAGCCGTTAGGGCTGAATAAGGGGGATCATCAAGCGGAGAAGTAACGATGACGCGAAATCTTTTGGCAGCCTTCGCGATCGCAGCCGCGACCGCGATGTCAGCGAGTGTGGCAAGCGCACAAGAAGTCCACGTCGGCCCTAGCGGGGTCGGTGTAGGCCCTGATCACGGCTACCGCGATCACTACCGGCCTCGCGCCGAGGCCGACAATTGTCACATGGTGATCACGCACCGCCGGGGTCCCGACGGCAGTGTCACCGTACGTCGACGCGTGTGCGACTGACCGCCATAGATAGCGCCGACTACGGATCACCTGGAAAAGGCCCTCCGCGCAAGCCGGGGGGCCTTTTTTATCGTGCGCGCCGCAACTTAGCGGCGCTCGCCCGCAGGCGGAGCCTACCCCTTCACCCGAGCGCCGACCGCGGCCCAGCGGGTAATTTCACTGCGCAACTAGGGGCCGAACCGCTCGGGCTCTTGCCCGATCGATCGCACGCGGCTTTCGCCATCGACGGCACGTTCGGCAGCATGCCGTTTCTGCGGACCTTTGCGAGACGGGGGCTCTTTCCTATATCGAGGCCTTCTTACGGAACCGCGGGAGATGTCTCGAATGAATACCAAGTCGGTGACTTCTTCGGCGCTCACGCTTGTGGGCTGCGCCTTATGCATCTTTCTGGTGATGCGGCCGACGGTCGTCTCCGGCGCCTCGATGATGCCGACGCTGCACGACAAGGATGTCTTGATCGCCTCGCCGCTTGCCAAGCGATTGTTCGAACCGGGGCGCGGCGACATCGTCACCGTCTGCCTGTCGGCAAATCCGCTGTGTGGATTTATTTTTTCCAGGGACACGCAATACGTAAAGAGGATCGTTGCAGTACCTGGCGACGTCGTGCGCTACGGTAGCTGCAGTATTTTTGTGACCACGGGGACTGGTCAAGAACTCAAAGACACAGAACCCACGATGGCGTGCCGCGATCGGGGTGACCTTAAACAGATTACGCTGCCCGACGGAATGTATTTTGTCGCCGGCGACAATCGCGGGAACAGCTTCGATTCAAGAATTTTCGGCCCGGTCAGCAAATCACAGATCAACGCCAAAGTGCTGGCACAAGTGCGCTTGACCTGGACCCCATAGCCGGCCGTGCGGCCCGGTATTCAAGACCGACGCGGTCTGCGCTGAGCTTTCCTCGGAGCGTCATCGCGCTTTAACTTGCCGGAACCCGTTACCCGGTTGTGCGTTATCGGTCGCTCGACGCCTAATTTCGTCAATCGCGCGTGCGAACCGGGGCGACTTTCTTGAGCCAAATCACCGCAGGTGCGGTCGGCAGTCCGCCCATCCGAGCGGTTGATCGGGCCGGCGCGCCAAGCCGGCTGCGCGATCCGGCGGTGCTGTTCGCCTTGATATCGCTCCTCGCCGGCGCCCTGCTCGTTGCTATTACCCCGCCGCTGCGCGGTCCGGACGAGTCTCAGCACTTCCTGCGCGCCTACGGGATCACCCAGGGCGATCTGGTGCCGAGAACCCTCGACAGTAAGGGACACAAGGGTCTCTATATTCCGGCGCGGATCGAACGCGAGCTGACGTTTTTCGAGGACAAGCGCTTCGCCTACCGCACCCCCGGCTTCACCTATTGGAGCGTGTTCGCCGCCCACGCGGAACGCGCACCGCTCCCGGCCAACGCGGACACGCCGGTGTTCGTCCTCTATGGCGGCGCCGAGGGCTACAGCCCGGTGTCGTACCTGCCTTATGCGGCCGCCATCGCGATCGGCCGGGCCGCGCATCTCGATTTTCTCGCCATGCTTTATCTCATGCGGGTGTTCGGGCTCGTGACATTCACGGCCGTCGCCGCGTTTGCCATCGTCGTCGTACCGAGGCTCAAATGGGCCTTCCTGGCGATCGCGCTCCTCCCGTCCGCGCTTTACAGCCGGGCCGTCGTCAGCGCCGACGGGCCGAGCTTGGCCTGCGCCATGATGGCGGTCGCGCTCATGACACGCGGCGTGCTCGGGCCGGCGACCGATCGGCCATGGCACCAAGCCCTGTGGCTCGCGCTCGGCGCGCTCACGAAGCCGCCGCAGCTCGCCCTCGTTCTGCTCGCATTGATGAAGTGGCCCGCGCGCACGCTGTCGCGCCGGTGGAAAAGCGCCGCCCTCCTGGTGCTGCCGGCCGTGATCCTCACCGGAGCGTGGACGATCGCGGGGGGTGCCGACGCCGCGTCCTATCGCCTGACCGCCTTCATGACGGATGTGCCGCCGGAACAATTCGATCCGATCTGGAAGCTCGGGTACATGCTGCGCGACCCGCTGCTGTTTCCCACCCTGCTGATAAAGTCCTTCATCGACTACGGCGTGCCGCTTTGGCATCAGGTGATCGGCGTCCTTAACTGGCTCGACACGCCGCTGGCGGGGTGGACCTATCCGGTGCTCACGGCGCTGCTGCTGGCCTCTTTCTTTGGTCCGCTCGACGTCGATCGCGCGACCGGCCGGCGCATCGCGCTTGCCAGCGCGCTGGCGGTCTTGGGCTATTGTTTCGCGGTGTTTTTCATTTTCTTCCTCGTGTGGACCACGCTCGACGCGACCCAGATCGACGGCGTGCAGGGCCGCTATTTCGTACCCGCATTGCCCGCCGCGGCGCTCGGGACGGCGGCGCTGGTGCGCCGCGGGTTTTCGGGAAAGATCCGCGCCGCCATCGCGCTCGGCGCGGCGGTGCTCTCCTGCGCGGCAGCGTTCCAGGCGGTGCTGCGCGTCGATTGGAACTGGTGAGATGGGAGAAGGCCCGGCAGCGCTCGAGGAAGCGGCGCGACCGCGCGCAACCACCTCCCACGCAACCGTGTTCGCTTGTCCGGCCTGCGGCCTGCGCACCGCGCAGCGATTCCTCTACGCCAAGAATCAATGTGAAATCTTTCAATGCGAGCGTTGCGGGCTCGGGCGTACCCAGGCCGCGGCGTTCGACCCGGCCGGTTACTATACGCAAGGCTATTTCTCCGGCGATCACGCCGACGGCTACGCCGATTATCTCGGCGCCGAGCCGGTGCTGCGTCGCGAGTTCGCCCGCACGGTCGATTTCATCCGCCGCCATCAGCGCTCGGGAAAGCTCGTCGAGGTGGGGTGCGCCTACGGCTTCTTTCTGCAGGAGGCGCAGCGGTATTTCAGCGTCTGCGGCGTCGAACTCGCCGAGGACGCGGCGGCCTACTGCCGGCGGCGGGGACTTGCGGTCGAGACCGGCACCGCCGAAAGCATCGTGCGCGCCAGCGGCGGGCCGTTCGACGTGATCGTGCTGCTCGACGTGATTGAGCATTTGCCCGATCCGCGCGCGGCGATGACGGCGTTCGTGCGCGCGCTCGCTCCGGGTGGCGTCATCGTGCTGACCACGGGCGATTTCGGCAGCCTCTCGGCGCGGACGCTGGGCTCCGCCTGGCGGCTGATGACGCCGCCGCAGCACCTATGGTTTTTCACGCGCGCGAGCATCGAGCGCCTCGCCGCCGGCGCCGGCCTCGAAGTCGCCGCGCTCGATCATCCGTGGAAATTCGTGCCGCTCTCGCTCGTCGCCTATCACTTGGGCCGGATGGCGGGCGTTCGCGTGAAACTGCCGGCGAGCCGGATCGGCCTGCCCATTAATTTGTTCGATGCCATGCGCGTGGTTCTGCGCCGGAAAGCACTCTAGGGTTTTGCTGGCGCATGATCTTTTCCGAAAACCGGTTCCCACTTTTCGGGATAATGTGCTGGAGGCGCGACCTGAGTCTCGCTGTGGGCGCGCAGGCCCTCCGCGATCGCAATGGCACGGGCAAGGCTGGTGATCGCTTCCGTTTGCGTTCGCAGCTTCAGGTGCAAGTTGAGCAGCACCAGCAAGCTGATCACGACCCAGATATATATAATGAGATCGACGCCGCGGCCGACGCCTGCGAGTTCGGCAAGCGTCGTGGCGTGCGCGGGCATCCAGACGAAATAGAGGCCGGCCGCAGCGGCCGCGAGCGCCAGCACCCCCACCACCGGTGAGCGTCGCCGCTCGGAGAAGGCGTACACCAGCACCGCGCCGAGCAGGAAGCTGAGCAGCAATTGCGCGATCATGGGTGCAGCCGCTGGGCAAACAGGTCGAGCAGGATCACCACGAACTCGCTCGCGCGCTGACCCTTGGCGAGCGAATAGCGGCTGTACTGGATCGTCACCGGCGCCTCGACGTAGCGCAACCCACTCGCCGCGATCTGGTGCAGGATTTCCGAGGCGTGGGCCATGCGGTTCTGCCGCAGCCGCAGGCGCGCGGCGCCGCGGCGGGTCATCGCGCGCAAGCCGTTGTGGGCGTCGGTGAGGGCGAGCCCAGTGGTCGCTCGCGTGAACCAGGTGGCGGCGCGCAACATCAGGCGCCGCAACGCGGGCAGGTCGATCGCCCCGCCGCGGAAACGGCTGCCGAGCGCGAAGTCCGCGTCATTCGCCGCGAGGGCCGCGAGCAGCCCGGCGATGTCCTCGGGGCGGTGCTGGCCGTCGGCGTCGAACGTCACCACGTAGCTTGCGCCGCGCAACAGGGCGTAATCGATCCCGGTCTGCAAAGCCGCGCCCTGACCGAGGTTGATCGGATGTCTGAGCACCGCGACACCGGCGCGCCCGGCAACATCGGCGGTCCCATCGGTCGAGCCGTCGTCGACCACGAGGACCCGGTAGGGCAACCCCGCGAGGCCCGCGAGCACGAGCGCGATCGCCCGTGCCTCGTTATACGCGGCGATCACGACCCACACGTCCGCGAAAACCTTGCTCTTAACCACGGCCAACAAACTCGATCGGGGCCACAAGGTTCCTGATCGTGTGTTTGGAACAAGACTATCAGTCGATCGTTTGTTGCAGCGGAGCCTCGCGGTTGCGAGGCTGAACGATTGTTCACAAACGAGGACCACCGATGAAATCGACCGTTATCGCGCTTGCCATCATCGCCGTTGCACTTCCGAGCGCCGCCGCGGCGGCTTCGACGGCGACGGACTTTTCCAGCGCCAAATCGGCCTATGCGGCCAGGAAAGCGGAGTGCAAGGAAAAGGCGAAAGCTCACCACTTCGGCATCCACTGGATCAAGCGCAACCGCTGGGTCAAGGATTGCATCGCCGGGGCCCACTGAAGCGGCGCATCCTGGTCAGACGGCGCGCCGCAGCGCCATGCGCTAGCAACCGCGGCAAATGCCCTTGAGCGTGCGAGCGAGCCGCGCATCTTGCGCGTCGATCCGCTTCGCGGGCGCGTGTTCACGGGACGAGGCCGGGCTGTGGCTGGCGCTCACCGCGTCCCGCCTGACTAAGCTCGCTGTTCGATACCTCTTGTCCAAGCCGCTGTTAGCGGAGGCGTTTTCACCTAAGATCCGGTGCTTGGGTTGGCCGCGTGCCTGATGCGGGTCGGGACCGGCGGCCGCTACGGCGACGGTTTTCCCCCGCCGATGGCTCCCGTGACTGGCATCTGCCCCGATGCGCGGCCATGGCTGTGCCTGGTAACGGCTCAACGATTGTTCATCGGTCGCCGGCGGCAGCTCAGTCGAGCCTGCGCCGGCATCGGTTGCGTCCACCAGGGCATTGCCCATGGCAAACATCGCTTCGCGGTCGATGGGGCCCTGCGGCGAAACGGTGCCGCGCAGCGGATCGCCGGCCATTATCGATTTCACGCTGGTGGGCTGGCAGTGATTCCATTCGCGCCGGTTGCCGGCACCGTAAGGACAGACGATCCCGTGACGCGCGGCGATTTCGTACCAGAGATTGGCCTCGCTGCTGCCCGGCCGGCCGACGCCGAGCAGATCGACGGCGAGCCCGTAGGTGTGAAGCGAGCTGAATTTGTCGGAAAAGCCGCCGACACCGAAGGCGGGAGGGCGATAGGCGGAGAAAATTCCGGCGGAGGGCAGGCCGGCGGCCCTGGCCTCGCTGATCGCCCCGGCCAGGCGGCGAACAAACATGGGGTGAAGGCGCGCGATGGCAACAGCCAGCCCCTGATGCAGCATGGTGGCGCCCGGCCTTGCGGTCTCAACCAGGTAAGCCTGGTCGCGCTCGAGGTCGGGAGCGAGGCAGGCGGAGTCAGTCGCGGCGGCGGGCGCCGAAAGGGGAACCATGCTTTGCGCGTCGCAGCCGGCGGCAGGCGGTGCCTCGGCCGCCAAGCTTGCGGCGGGCGCGAGCGCGCTCGCCAGGAACACCGTCAAGGCGAGCGCGCGGCGGAACGGCGAAGATCCGATGACACGCCGCTCCGTCATCGCAAGCTCCTCTCGACGCGAGGCCTCGTAAGGATCGATGCTTAGAAGGCAACGATTGCCGGTGCCGCGAACCCAAAGTTCGTGAACGTTTCCGCAAGTCCGGATCGAAGAAACCCGGCCGGTATAATTCCGGCCGGGTCACGCAGTGCCTGAGCGAAATCTGGGGGAGGGGGAAATCCGCCCAAGCGGGAGACAAACCCGGCGGGCAGCGGTTTTGTTCCGAGGAAAAAGGACCCGTTTTAACGCCTTTCCCGATACCTGCGCGGCGTTCCGGGACCTCGGCCTTTTTCTCACGCTCACCCGATGGTCGCCTTTGCGACTCTGGGCCCCGGTGGGTGCGCGGCTGCGCCGATCTTCGCTGATCTCGCCGATGTGACGTCGGGACCCGAGCTGGATTGTGCTAGATTACCGTTCGCGTCGCCGGTGATGCGACGCCGGCGCACGGCTCGGAGCCGTGCACATGCAACCAAGAAATTCGTCAGGGAGGCTTGCCATGTCGCGTTCAAGGTTCGCCCTCATCGCCGCGATGCTTCTTTCGAGCTTCGTTCTTTGGCCGCAAGGTGCCGACGCTGCCAAATTCTGCGCTCAGCTACGCGGGGGCACGGCGGCCGGACATCCTGATTGTTCGTTTTCGAGTCTCGATGCCTGTCGCGCGCGCGTCAGGCACAGGGGCGGCGGCCATTGTTACAAGTTGCACCATTAAAGCATTAGGAAGCGGCTCTTATTCACCGCAGGTGCTTTCTGTCGGCTGATCGAGAAGAGCGGGCGCTGCGATCAGCTCCGGCTTGTCGTTCCCCTCGGTGAATTGCGCGCAGATTTGTTTCAAGCGCTTCGGGCAGCGTGACCGCGGCCGTCATTGGCGAGGCATCGCGCCAAATTGGTCGCCGCGCGCAGAGGGGCTTAAGGCGGGGCCACTGCCGAGCGATTCCGTCGTTTGCGCCGTTGCGCGTGGCCGCGCATTGATCCGCTCATCACGCCAACGATCTCACCCGGCGTCGCGCCGATCCACCCGAGCGAGCTGCTCAGCTCGCCAGCTCGCTCAATGCCGAAGAGGACCGCGCCGTGCTCTCCAGGATGGGAGCGGGCACGGCAAACAAGTGCGACAGATAGCTCTTGATATTTCCGTAGCATTCGCACGCGTGGCGTTCGAGCTGTTCGCGCCGAATGATCTGGATATAGCCGCGGCGACAATTGATGATGCCCGCGGCCTCGAGCCGGCCGACGGCGAGGTTAACGGTCGTGCGCTGCACGCCGAGCATCAGCGCCAACGCGCCCTGCGTAAGGTGAACGTCAAAACCGGGGCCGCGATCCAGGACTTCAAGCAGCCACCGCGACACGCGCGCCTCGACCGGATGAGCGGCATTGCATAACGCGGTTTGGTGCGCCTGCGCGGTGAGCGCCGCGTTGTATCGGCCTGCCAAACGCCTGATCGTCGGGCTCTGATCAAGGACGTGGCGGAACGCCGATGCCGAAATCTGCGCCGCCCGGCCGCGGATGTAAACATCGGCATCGCACATGGCGGGGGCTGCCGCTGCCGCTTCGAGGCCGCCGAGCACGCCCTCGCTCCCTACCAGGATCGCGCCCCCGCCGCCGCCGTTGCGCAACGGCATTGTCATGGCGATGAGGCCGCCATGCGGGAATATCACCTGCTTGATGGGAGCGCCGGCGTGTTGCAGCTGTCCACCGACGGCCAGATCGAAACCTGTCAGATGCGGCCTTAACAGGTCAAAGTCCCCAGCCGACAGTTCGGCCAGGAAAGCGTTGCGGTCGAATGGTGCTGCGTACATGACTTACCCTCCGCAATAAGTCGGATAGCCGACTTGTCGCATGCTTGAGCCGCAAACCCGCTCGCGGCAGCGTCGCTGGTCGTACTCGGTTAACCAAGGCGCTCTAAGCCATCCGCAACTCGGACACTTCAACGAGCGCCTACATGTTTTCAATAGATAAACAAATTGAGATTTTGCGGGTAGCGCACCAATGGCTGCGCCACGCCGCAATAAGCACGCTATCGTACTATTCTGTCATTATTGAGACAGAATAATTTCACATGTTATACTTGCTGAATTCTCACGTGGCCGGCGCCTTTATCCGCAGTCGCACCGAATGACCATTGGCGAGGGACCAGAATGTCGAACTATTACGCAGCGATTTCCGCAGTGATCTTTGCTGTCGTAGCAATCGCGCATCTAATCAGGATTAGCAGGCGCTGGGCAGTGCACATCGGGCCGTACTCGGTGCCGATATCTCTATCCTGGATTGGCTTGGCCATTGCGGCCGTGCTCGCAATCTGGGGCTTCATGCAGTTGGGATAGCAGTCCCAACTGCCGCGAAACCGAACTTCGCAGATCGTCGCTCACGGTGCAAAAGAGACCGACCCGCCAGTCCCGGCGATCAACATTCACCCGCTACCGTGAGACGTCCATCGGCCTCGACCTGAATTTTGAGAGCCTTTGTCAATAAGCCGGTGCTGTAGTAAGTGCCCACCGTATAGCTGATCTCGACAATCTGCTGCGGGGTGAAGAACCGACTGAGATCGGCGAACGTCGGATCGTCCACATTGCCGCCATTGGCCATTTGCTCGACGTAGCCGAGCAGGGCGCGCTGCTTGTCGTCGAAGAACGTCGATCGGCGCCAATCCGCGACCGCTGCCATCTCTTCGTCGCTGTAGCCGCACATTTTCATCAGCGGCCTGTGCTGGTTTAGCTCGTAGTCCGAGCCCACAATTTGCGCCGTTCGGAAGATCGTTAGTTCGATCAATCGGCGCGGCGTGCTTGTCTCAAATCGGATCGTGAATGCCATGGCGCCCGATGCCCTGGCAAATTTCGGGGCATGCCCCGTCGTTAGGGTGAGATTGATGACAGCGCTGCCCAGCGCGCGGCGCTTATTAAACATGTCATGCAGAATCGGATCGAGCGGCTGCGGCAGCGGGGGGAGCCGTGAAACCGACGCTTGTTCTTGCGCCCACGCGAGCGGCGCCGCAATGACTAAGCCTAGCAGTACATCGCCGATGAAGTTCCGCTTGCGCATATTTGATCCTCTTGGTCGATCGATTCGAGGCCACCGGTGCGCCGAATAGGCATCCCGTGAAACTCAACTCAGTTATGCACCTCCCGCCGGTTGACGCGCCAGCCGGCGCAGTCCAAGGGTCCGGCATGACGACGCTCGCAACGACCGCGCACCGGCCGCTGTTGCCGATCCTGCTGGCGCTGTCCGGCGCGCATCTGCTCAACGATCTGATCTCGTCGATGATTCCGGCGATGTATCCGCTGGTGAAGGAGGCGTACGCGCTCGACTTCACCCAGGTCGGGCTGATCACGCTTTCCTTCCAGGTGACGTCCTCGCTGCTGCAGCCGGTGCTGGGCTTCGTTACCGACCATAAGCCGTGGCCCTACGCCATGGTGGCCGGCATGGCGGCGACGCTCTCAGGGCTGCTCGGGCTCGCGTTCGCCGGCAACTATGCGACCGTGCTCGTCTCGGCCGCCCTGGTCGGGCTCGGGTCGGCCGTGTTCCATCCGGAAGCGACCCGCATGGCGCGCCATGCGGCGGCCGGCCAGCACGGGTTCGCGCAAGGCATTTTTCAGATCGGCGGGCATGCAGGATACGCCGCCGGCCCGCTGCTCGCCGCGATGATCGTCGTCCCGCGCGGGCAGGCGAGCATCGCCTGGATGTCGATCGTCGCGCTCGCCGCCATGGTGCTGATGGCCTGGACCGGCGGGCGCTATGCGGAAATGCGCAGCTCACAGATTGCCGAGCAGACAAAGCGCCCGGCCGCAACCGCCGAACCGATCCTGCCGGGCAGGCGCATACTGCTGGCGATGAGCATCCTGATCGTTCTGCTGCTGTCGAAGAATTCCTACACGGCCGTGTTCACGTCCTACTATACCTTTTATCTCATCGAGCAGTTCGGCGTGACCGTGCAGGTCTCGCAGGTCATGCTGTTCCTCTACCTCGTGGTCGGCGCCCTCGGCGTTATCATCGGCGGCATGGTCGGCGACCGGATCGGCCGTGACCGCGTGATCTGGATCTCGATCCTCGGCACCCTGCCGTTCACGCTGATGCTCCCCTATGTCGATCTGTTTTGGACCGGCGTGCTCAGCGTCGTGATGGGCTTGATCATGGCGAGCGCGTTCCCCTCGATCCTCATTTATGCGATCGATCTGGTGCCGCATCGCGTCGGCCTCGTCGGCGGATTGTTCTACGGCCTGGCGTTCGGGCTCGGAGGGCTCGCCGCCGCGGCGGTCGGCGCGCTCGCCGACCACATCGGCATCATTGCGATGTTCAAGCTGTGCGCCTGGCTGCCGGCGGTGGGGCTGCTGACGTTCATGCTGCCGCGCACGCGCTAGCGTTTCCCAGCTGAGTCGAATAGGGCGCGGCGCTCGTCAATATGGTGGAGACGATCGCGGCCGCGGTTCCGCAAAAGCCGAGCAAACGGCGCCGTCGGTAGAGCCATGGACGGCCGGTAGCCGCCCATGGTTTGCACGTACTAAGACACGTCCGGCGATTACGCCTCCGCTGCCGCGCCCGGCAACGTCAGCAATCCCGGCACCGGCAGATCGACCGCTGCCCGGGTTGAAATCACTCTTTGAAATCCTTGGGGGCAATCCTTGGACGGTGTATCGTTTTCTCACGCGGCGACATAACGAGTTATCCGGCGCGACTGCCCTGGAGGCGGTCAAGTCCGGTCGGGTAGACGATGTCAAGAACGTTGCGAGCCGAGATGAAGGTCGGCCATCAACATCTTTCTTTGCTTTTGGACCAAAGGCGTGGATGCCCGGCGCAAGGCCGCACAAGGCCGGGCATGACGGGTGAGGGTCAGTGGAAATCCGCCAGCGCCTCGACGACCTCACCGACCACGCTCTCCCAGTCGTCCGACTTAGGCTGACGAAACAGCCGCGCGGTCGGATACCAGGGCGAGTCCTTGCGCCCCAGCATCCAGCGCCAGTCGGTGGAGAATGGCAGCAGCACCCAGGTCGGCTTGCCCATGGCGCCGGCAAGATTGGCGATCGAGGTGTCGATGGTGATGACGAGGTCGACGAGCGCCATCATTGCGGCGGCGTCGGCAAGGTCGGCTTGCTGCTTGCCGAGGAAAGTCGCCATCCGCGTGCTTTCGAGGAGCGGGGCGTCCTCCTTCGGCACATCCTTCTGCAGCGCGACGAAGTGAAACTCGCGCAAGTCGAGCAGGGGCTGCAGCAGGCGCAACGGAATGGTTCGGCGATAGATCGGCGAGGTGGCGCCGGCCCACATCAGACCGATGCGCGGCCGCGGAATGGATGCGAACGCGGTCCGCCACTTGGCGAGCCGGTCGGGCGGCGCGGAAAGATACGGCACATCGGCCGGAATGGTCGCGACATTTGTCTGGAACGCGAGCGGCAAGGTCGGCAGCGGACAAAAACAGTCGAACGGCGGCACCGGCTCTCCTTGGCCGCGAATGACCTCCGGCCCCTTCAGGGTCGTCATCACCGCGGTCAACGGCCGCTGTACCGCCAGCACGATCCTCGCACCGCGTTGCGCCACCAGCGGCACGTAGCGGGCGAACATGATGGTGTCGCCGAGGCCCTGCTCGCCATGCAGCAGAATGGTCTTGCCGGAAATATCCCAATTGCCGAGCCACAACGGCTGCCGCGGCCGTTTTTTGCCGTGACTGAAGTTCGCGGTGAGATGGCGCCAGACGTATTTCTTCCAGCCGGCCGCATAGTCGCCGAGCGCGAGGCGAACCAAGCCCTCGCCGAGCTGCGCGTCCACATGATCGGGCTTGATCGCCTGCGCAGTCTCGAAACAGCGGATCGCCTCCTCGTGACGGTTGAGGCTGCGCAACGCCAGGCCGAGGTTGCTGTAGGCATCGGGGTGGTCCGGCTTGATGGCGAGCGCGCTCCTGTAGCTCGCCACGGCCTCCTCATAACGGCCGAGCTGTTGCAGAACGATGCCCAGGTTGTTGTGCGCGTCCGCGTAAGAGGGCCGGGCGGCAATCGCGCGGTGAAAGCAGGCCAGTGCCCGCTCGGGATCGCGCGCCGACAACAGCACGGCGAGCGTGTTGTTGGCTTCCGGATAGTCGGGCCGCAGCGCGAGCGCGCGCTCGCAACATTCGACCGCTTCCGCGAGCCGGCCAACGCGCTGCTTGGCGAGGCCGAGATTGTAGTGCGCCTCGGGACGTCGCGGGTCGAGCGCGACCGCGCGTTCGAAATGCGCCACCGCCTCGGCCGGGCGCTTCAATCCCTGCAGCGCCGCGCCCAGATTGTTGTGGGCATCGGCAGAAGCGGGATCGCGCTTGATCAGCCGCTCGAGCAGCGTGCGCGCGTCCTCCAGCGCGCCCCGCTTGAGGCAAAGCACGCTCAATTTCTGCAGGGCCGTTAGATTGTCCGGGTCCTTTGCGAGCAGCGCCTCGTAGCCGTCCTCGGCCGCCGCCTCGCCTTCGGGCGGAGGCGGCGCGCTCTCTTCGACGACGGCGCCGGCGGGGGCCAAGTCCGCCGGAGCGCCCTGCAGTTCCTCACGCGCCAAGTCGGGGCTCCGAAAATCTCACTGTGCCGCGAACCCGGTCACTCTTTATAATACTGCCGCGCGGGGAGGGCGCCACGCGCTCGAACGGCGGGCGAACTGCGGCAATGACGGGAAACAACGCTGTGACGGGTCGCGATGGTTGATGTCCTTGCTCCCATATCGGTCGGCGAGTTGATCGACAAGATCACGATCCTGCGCATCAAGAGCGAGAAGATCCGCGCCGCCGCCGCGCACAAGAACGTCAGCAACGAGCTCGCGCGGCTGATGCAAATACGCGCCGGTTTGCAACTGACGGCCGACCTCGGCGGCCTGGAAGAGCAGCTTCTCGAGGTCAATCTGCGATTGTGGAACGTCGAAGACGACTTGCGCGACCTCGAACGCCGCCGCGATTTCGGCGAGCCATTCGTCGCGCTCGCCCGCTCGGTCTACACGCTCAACGACCGGCGCGCCGCGCTCAAGCGGGAAATCAACGCGGTAACATCGTCCGCAATTATCGACGAGAAGTCGTATCATTCCTATTAGTCACAAGATTTTCAACCCCGCCGTGCGTTGACTGGCGCCGTCCGTCGGGTAAGCTTGTGGCGGATGGTCGCGGCCTAGTCATAAAGACTAGTCATAAAGAACAGCCATTTGAGCGCGCCCCGCATTCACGCGGGCGCCAGGGGAGGTGGACTCATGCCGAACAATTTGTCCGGTCAATTTAATCTGGTATCCGCAACCGAAGGCACGGCGATTCTTCCCGGCAGTAACATCGCCAGCTTCAACGACAGCACGCCGGGCGATCAGGCCACAAATTTCACCGCCACCATCGACTGGGGCGACGGAACTGTCACGGGCGGTACGGTGGTCGGCGCGAACGGCTCGTTCACCGTCGAGGGCGCCCACACCTACGCCGACGAGGGTTCCCCGACCGGTACCGTTACGATCACGCGCAACACCGACAATACACAGCTGGTGTTGCAGGGCGGCGTCAGCGTTGCCGACGCCGACAATTTGGTCAGCGAAGGGGCGCCGGTCGTCACCGGCAACGCCGGTGCATCGACTGGCACTGTGACGGTGGCGACGTTCAAAAACAATCCGAACAGTCCAACTCCCTTCATCAACACCGCCGGCGACTTCACAATCAATATCGATTGGGGTGATGGCCAGACCACCGCCGGCTCGGCAACGCTCGGCGCCGACAACGTCTACACCGTCACCGGTTCGCACATCTACGCGGCCAACGGCCAGTACAGCATCACCACCTTTATGAATGACGATGGGTCGTCGGGCGACACAAATGTGGGCGTTGCGACCAACCAAGCCGACATCGGCTTCGGCGGAACCGTGACGCTCACCGCGGCGGCCGAGACGGTTGCCGTCCCGGCCGGCACGATCGTTGCCAACTTCTCCGACAACACCGGCGATCCGGTGACCGATTACTCGGCCTCAATCAGCTGGGGTGACGGAACGACGACGGCCGGGGTCGTATCGGGCTCGGGCCCATCTTTCACGGTCACCTCCGCCGTCGCCCATACCTACGCCGACGAAGGCACGCCCACCGCAACCGTGACGATCAACCGCGCGGCCGACGGCGCGGTCCCGTCCGCGACGATCGCGCCATCGGGGACGGTCACGGTTGTCGAGAACGATCAATTCACGAACGCGGTCGGCACCACCGTCACCGGCAGCCCCGGCGTATCCACCGGAAACGTGACGCTCGCGACCTTCCAGGACTTCAGCGCCTTCGCCGGGGGCAGCCCGGCGCCCGCCAGCGACTTCGTGGCGACCGTGGACTGGGGTGACGGCAATACCTCTTTCGGCACCATCACGGGCTCGGGCAATAACTACACCGTCACCGGCTCGCACACCTACGCGCAGAACGGCCAGGACACCATCACGATCGGCATCTCCGATGGTGGGGAAGCTCAGGAGAATGGCCAAAACACCGCCAACATCACGACCCAGAGCACCGCGCTGATCGGCATCGCTCCGGTCGCCGGCGCGAACATCAGCGCCACCGAAGGCACGGCTGTTGCGGCCGGCACCAATGTCGGCACCTTCTCCGACAGCAATAACACCGACGCGGCCACCGACTTCACCGCCCAGGTCGACTGGGGGGACGGAGTCACGACAACCGGAACGGTAACGGGCTCGAACGGGCAGTTCACCGTCACGGGCGGACCTCATACCTATGGTGACGAAGGCCCGGAGGCGGTGACGACAACTGTCACGCATACGTCTGACAACAGCACCATCACGATCAGCGGCCAAGCCAACGTGGCCGACGCCGACCACTTGGCGCTTACGGGCGACAGTTTCAGCGGCAACGCGGGCCAAGCGCTCAACAACGTCCAGGTGGCGACCTTCACCGACACCTACACCGGCAATGCCGCGTCTGACTTCCTCGCCTCCATCAGCTGGGGCGACGGAACGACGACGGGCGGGACCGTGTCCGGCTCAGGCGGCACGTTCACGGTCGATGGTTCCCACACCTATACGAACGGAGGTAATGACACCGTCACAATCACTGTCTTTGATGACGGCGTCAGTACCGCAACCGCGAGTGGAACCGCGACCGCCTCGATCAATCTCGGCGGCACGATGGTGCTCACCTCGGCGACGGAAGGGACAGCGATTCCCAATGGCACGCCGGTCGCCACCTTCAACGACAGCACGGCAGGCGATACCGCGAGTTCGTTTACCGCTTCGATCGCCTGGGGGGACGGCACGACTACGTCCGGTAGCGTTGTGGGCGGCCCTAGCCCCGGGACGTTCACGGTCGAGGGCGGTCACACCTATACGGATGAAGGCAACGACACCGCCGTCGTGACATTGACGCGCCCGTCGGACGCGTCGACCGCGAGCGTGAGCGGCCCGGTGGCGGTCGCTGAAGCCGACAGCCTCACCGGGACCGGCACGACCGTCAACGCCAATGCAAATAGCGCCTTCAGCGGCACGGTTGCGACCTTCACCGACACCGACACCGCCAACGTGGCGAGCGATTTCACGGCCACGATCAACTGGGATGACGGCACGACCTCGGCGGGCACGGTATCGGGCTCGAACGGCTCATTCACGGTGATGGGCTCGCACACCTACGCGGCGCCCGGGCAGGACTTCATCAAGGTGACGCTCGCGGACGACGCGCCCGGCACCGCGACGGCCACCGCGACCACCACCGCCAACATCGCGGCGAGGATGCTGGCGGGCACGATGGTGCTCGCTTCCGCCACCGAAGCCACTGCGCTGTCCAACACCACGACGGTCGCCACCTTTACCGATACCGACACCAGCGACATGGCTGGCGACTTCGCGGCGACGATCAACTGGGGTGATGGTCAGACCACGACGGGGACCATCGTCGGCGGGAACGGCTCCTTCACCGTGGAAGGCGGCCATACCTATGCGGACGAGGGCAGCGACCCGGCGAGCGTGACCTTCACGCACACGGCCGACGGGCTGTCGGCCACCGCGAGCGGGACCGTTTCGGTTGCCGAAGGCGATGCCCTTACTGGCCACGGCACATCGTTCAGCATCACCCAGAATCAAGTCTTCAGCGGTACGGTCGCAACCTTCAGCGACATCGATACCGCCAACGTGGCTGGCGATTTCAGCGCCACCGTGGACTGGGGGGACGGAACGACCACGGCCGGTACCGTATCCGGCTCGAACGGCACCTTCAGTGTCAGCGGCTCGCATACCTACACAACCGCCGGGTTCGATACCGTCAAGGTAACGCTCGCGGATGACGCGCCCGGCACAGCGACGGCCACCGCGACCAGCACGGCCGAGGTCGGGTTCCCGGGCCAAGAGGTGCTGCATGCGGCGACCGAAGGTAAGCAGCTGCCCAACAACACGCCGGTCGCCACCTTCACCGACAACAATCCTGCTGACCACGCCAATTCGTTCACCGCTACGATTGCCTGGGGCGATGGAGTCACCACGGCCGGCACCGTCGTGGGCTCGGGCGGAACGTTCACGGTTGAAGGCGGCCACCGCTACTTGGACGAGGGTAACGACAATGCGACGGTGACCCTCACGCGTACATCGGACCACCTCCAATCGACCGCGAGCGGAACGGTCGCGGTTGGCGAAGGCGATGTTCTCTCGCCGTCCGGAAGGATCGGGCTCGCGCTACCCACCTTCAGCGGCACGATCGCGACCTTTGACGACGACGGCAATCCCTTCAACGTGCCGGGCGACTTCACCGCCACGATCGACTGGGGTGATGGAACAACCACAAGCGGTACCGTCACTGGCTCGGGCGACGACTTCGCGGTGAACGGGTCGCACACCTACACGACGACGGGCATCGATGTCGTGAAAGTCACGCTCACGGATGACGCGCCTGGCACGGCGACTGCAACGGCGACCTCCCTGGTGCTTGCCGTAGCCCCGGGTCACCATTCCCTCGCGGCCAGCTCGAGGTCCGACGTTGCGGCCGCCGCCAGCTCCGACTCCACGACTGGCCTGTTGTCGCAAATCGAGTCTTTCAGCGGGGCGAGCGTTGCGCCGTCGGCGGGGACAACGATGCCGGACGGCTCGATCGTCAAAGCCACCGGCAACTTCGACCACGGCAACAACTCCGACCTTGTCGCGCAGAGCAGCGACGGCACTCCCGAAATCTGGATGATGAACGGCACCTCTGGGACTGGCGCCGTCGTGTTGTCCAATCCGGGAGCTTCCTGGAACGTGATCGCCACCGGCGATTTCAACGGCGACGGCAACACCGACATCCTGTTCCAGAACAGCAACGGCACGGTTGGCATCTGGGAAATGAACGGCACGTCGGTCGCCAGCATGACCGGGCTGTCCAACCCCGGCTCGTCCTGGCACGCGATCGGGACGGGCGACTTCAACGGCGACGGCAACGCCGACATTCTGTTCCAGAACGACGACGGCACGCCGATGATCTGGGAAATGAACGGCACGACCGTCGTCGGCCAGGCGACCCTCACCAATCCGGGTTCGCAGTGGCATGCGGTCGCAACCGGCGACTTCTTCGGCGACGGTCATACCGACATCCTTTGGCAGAGCACCGACGGAACGCCCGGGATCTGGCAGATGAACGGCACCTCAATCGTTGCCGAGGGGGCTCTGCCGAACCCGGGAACATCATGGAAGGTGATCGGGACGGGCGACTTCACCAACGACGGTAAATCCGGAATACTGTGGCAAGGCAGCGACGGTACGATCGGTGTCTGGACGATGGACGGCATGACGCCGACCACCATGACGGCGGTGCCCAACGTGGTTACCAACGCAAGCCAAGCGTCGGGCTCACCGCAGCCGACGATGCATGGCAGTTCGCCCGACATCGCAGGCGCAGCGGCGGCACAGAGCGCGTCGTTGCTTGTGCCGGGCACGACGAACTGGCTGCAACAGCTTACCTCCGGCGCCGGGCTGCACCTGACATAGGATCGCCGGGCCGCCACGAGCGGCTCGCGTTCACTAACGAATAAAGGCGCGATGACATTCGGTTGTCATCGCGCTTTGTTTTTACCTCGCGCGCGGCGTCGGTTTAACATCCGGTTGTAAAAAACGCGCCGTCTCGGCGCATTGACTGTGACGCGCCGGCCGCTAAGCTCCGTCCGGGCGGCGGGGCAGAACTAATGAAGAAATACCTCGGCGCGACCGACGTCAGGTCGCGTCCGCGCGTATTCTCGGAGGAAAGATGGCGAATAATCTGGCGGGCCAGTTCGATCTTGCTGCGGCAAAAGAGGGACAGAGCCTCACGAGTATTACGACGACGAATACTATCATCGCCAATTTCAGCGACGGCTTTACCAGCGATACGGCGGCGGATTTTACCGCCGTGATAAATTGGGGCGACGGAACCACCAGCCTCGGCACCGTCGTCGGCTCGAACGGCTCGTTTACCGTCGAGGCCGACCACGTCTATGCCGACGAAGGCACCCCGACCGGCGTCATCACCATCACGCGTACGACCGACGGTGCTCAGCTCGTGCTGCAGGGCAATGTTACCGTCGATGACACCGACACGTTGAACGGCCACTCGGCGGCGACTATCGTCGCCAATGCCAACCAGGCCCTGAATAACGTTACCGTCGCGACTTTCACCGATCCGACCTACCCCACAAACGTTCCGAGCGATTTCACAGTCAATATCGATTGGGGCGACGGAACCACGACGGCGGGCACGCTGAGCGCCAGCGGCGACGGCTCGTTCACCGTCAGCGGCTCGCACACCTACACGACCGTCGGCCAGTTCACGATTACGAGCTTCATGGTCGACGATGGGCCGCAGGAGAACGCCACCGGCATCGCGACCTCGACGGCGGACATCGGCTTCGGCGGCGTGGTCACGCCGCCGCAAGGCGTCGCCGAATTTATCGCCATTACGACCGGCACGCAGGTCGCCACCTTCGCCGACAACGCCGGCGATCCGGCGACCGACTATGTCGCGACGATTGATTGGGGCGACGGATCGGGCGCGACGGCCGCCTCGGTATCCGGCTCGGGCGGTTCATTCACGGTCACGTCGAGCTCCCCCCATACGTACGCCGACGAGGGCAACTTCACCGAGGTCGTGACGATCACGAACACGGCCGACAGCGCCGGTATTACGATTTCCGGAACCCAGACGGTCGCCGAGAACGACAATTTGAGCGCGGTGGGGACCACCATCACGGGCAGCCCCGGCGCATCGACCGGCAACGTGACGGTCGCGACCTTCAACGATGACGAGATAACCCCGGCAACCAATCCTCCCACCAAGGCTCCCAACGTCCCGAGCGACTTCGTCGCCACGATTCACTGGGGCGACGGCCAGACGTCGACCGGAACGGTCTCCGGCTCGGCCGGCACGTTCACCGTCAGCGGCGCGCACACCTACGCGCAGAACGGCCAGGACACGATCACAGTCGATATCTCCGACGACGCGGCCAATGGTCAAAACTTCGCCAATGCCACCGCCCAGAGCACGGCGCTGATCGGCTTGGCGCCGGTCGCCGGCTCAACCCTCGGCGCCACCGAAGGCACGCCGACTGCGAATGGCACGCAGGTCGCCACCTTCTCGGACAGCAATCTCAGCGACACCCCCGCCGACTTCAGCGCCAGCATCGCCTGGGGCGACGGGACCACGTCGACGACGGTCACGATCAGTGGCGGGAGCGGCTCGTTCACCGTCTCCGGCGGACCGCACACCTACGCGGATGAAGGCCAGGATACGGTGACGACGGTCCTCACCCGCACGAGCGACAGCACGAGTGCCACCGCCACCGGCCAGGCCAACATCGCCGAGGCCGACTCGCTGTCGTTGACGGCGGTCAGTTTCAGCGGCAACGCCGGCCAGTCGCTCACCAACATGCCGGTGGCGGTCTTCTTCGACAACTACGGTGGTAACGTCGCTTCCGATTTCGTTGCCACCATTGAATGGGGCGATGGGTCGACGAGTCCCGGCACGGTCACCGGCTCGGGCGGTTCTTTCACAATTGATGGTTCTCACACCTACACGGCGGGCGGAAACCGCACCGTCACCGTGGGCGTCGCCGACGACAGCGCCGGCACCGCCGCCGCCAGTGGCACCGCCACGGCCTCGATCAATTTCGGCGGCACGATGGTGCTCACCTCGGCGACCGAAGGCGGGACGCTCTCCAACACCACGCACGTCGCCACCTTTAGCGACAGCAATCTCAGCGACACCGCAGCCGACTTTACCGCCTCCATCAACTGGGGCGATAACGTCACTACGCCGGGCAGCGTGGTCGGCTCGAACGGATCGTTCACGATCGAAGGCGGCCACACCTACGCGGACGAGGGCAACGAAGCGGCGAGCGTGACCTTCACGCAAACCGTGACGCAATCGACGGCAACCATCAGCGGCAACGTGGCGGTTGCCGAGGCCGACCATTTCACCGGGCAGGGCACTACTTTCTCGGCCGCGGCGCAGAGCAACTTCAGCGGCCCGGTCGCGACCTTCACCGATAATAGCTATACGGGTCAGGTGCCGAGCGACCTCGCGGCCACGATCGACTGGGGTGACGGCATCACGACGGCCGGCACGATCACCGGCTCGAACGGCTCGTACACGATCAGCGGGGCGCACAGCTACGAATCCGGTGGGCAGTACACGGTCAACGTGGGGGCGGTGGACGACTCCCCGGGGACCGCAAGCTTTAGCGTCAGCAGCACGGCGAACGTCAGCTACGCCGGCCAGGTCGTGCTCCATTCGGCGACCGAGGGGACCGCCCTTGCGGGCACCACGCCGATCGCGACGTTCAGCGATTTCAACGGCGGCGATACCGCCGGCCAGTTCACCGCCACCATCGACTGGGGCGACAACGTCACCACGCCGGGTACCGTCGTCGGCTCTCCCGGAACCTTCACGGTCGAGGGCGGGCATACCTATGCGGACGAGACCGTAACAAGCGGAGATCCGGTCAGCGTGACCGTCACCCACAACCCGGACCAGGTTCAAGGAACGTTTGGCGGGTCAGTGGTGGTGGCCGACGCGGATGCCTTTACGCCGCAGGGCACGAGCTTCACGGTCAACGCCCAGCAACCCTTCAGCGGCACGGTCGCGACCTTTACCGACTCGTACACCGGCCAAGTGGCGAGCGACCTCCCCGCGGTGATCGACTGGGGCGACGGCCAGTTTTCAATCGGGACCGTGTCCGGCGGGAGCGGCTCGTTCACCGTGAGCGGCTCGCATACCTACCAAGCAGGGCCGCAGAAAACGGTGAAGGTGACGCTCGAGGATGACGGGCCGGGCAAGGCGCTCGCTACTGCGACCACCACCGCCAACATCGTAGGCGGCGCGATCCCGTTTGATTTCAACGCCGACAGCATCTCCGACCTGGTGTTCCAGCAGGAAGGCTTCAACGCCGGCGCAAACGCCGGCGCGCCGCAGATCTGGCTGTGGAACGGGGTCGGCGTCACCAGCCAGGTCACGTTCCCTGCTCCGGGCGCGAGCTGGCACATCATCACCAGCCGCGACGTGAACGGCGACGGGAAGGCCGACCTCATATGGCAGAACAGCGACGGCACGCCGGGCATCTGGCTGATGAACGGGACGACGCCGATCGCGGAGGCCGGCCTGCCCAATCCCGGACCGTCCTGGCACCTCGTCGCGAGCGGCGACACCAACGGCGACGGAAAGTCGGACCTTATCTGGCAGAACACCGACGGCACGCTCGGCGTCTGGCTGATGAATGGGACGACGCCGATCGCCGAGGCCGGACTCGCAAACCCGGGGCCGAACTGGAAAGTGGTCGGCACGGCCGACTACAACGCCGACGGCAAGGACGACATCCTGCTGCAGGACACCAACACCGGAAACCTGATGATCGACCTGATGAATGGGACGAGCATCAGTTCGACCAAAACGATCACGGTCGGAGACCCGTCGTGGCACGCGGTGAGCACCGGCGAGTTCAACGGCCAGGCCGAGATCGCTTGGCAGAACAACGACGGCACGGTGGGCCTCTGGCTGATGAACGGCACGACGCCGACGGCCGAGGCGGGGCTGGGAAATCCGGGAGCGGGATGGCAGCTCATTTCGATTGATCACTTCACGCAGGTGAACGGACAAGCCGGCCTTCTGTTCCAGAACACCAGCGGCGCGATGATGCTGTGGGAAATGAACGGCACCAGCGTCGCCACCACGCTCAACCTGCCCAATCCGGGTGCCGGCTGGCAATCGGAGAACGGCCATCCGATCACGCCGACAAATATCGGTACCGCCAATACGAACGCGGCCACCGCACTGAATGCCTCGGACCCCGGGACGGGCGGCCTGCATTCGAGCATGCCCGATACAAGCCTGGGCGGCGGATCAAGTTCACCCTCCAACCTCCAGCATTTGACGTTCGCCGGCGGGTAAGGAATGCCAGAGCACCTTTTACGCCGACTCTCGACCTCGTCATGGCCGCCCCCGGGCACTTCGTCCCGGGGGTGTCCCGGCCATCCATGTCTTTGGATCTGTTTGTGTTTCAAGACGTCGATGCCCGGCACAAGGCCGGGCATGACGGGTAAGGGTCAGCGGCCGTTAGTATCATCCTGCTTTATCTGATATTTATCTGATCCTTTTCCGCGCGGGCATGGCGTTACGCGGCTCAGTCCACCCTGCTCGACCGGTTGAGCTGATGGCGTCAGGGTACGGCGGATGACCACGCCTGCGGTGCCGTGGCGAGCGCGCTGGTGATTACATGCACGACGCGGTAACCGCGCTCCTTGAGCCGGGCAAACAGCTCCGGCAGCGCCAGCAGTGTTCGCCGGTGAATGTCGTGCAGCAGCACGATGCCTCTTTTCTTTTGCTGCAGACGGGCCATCGTACGCCGCACGATTTCATGCGCGGAAATTCGCTTCCAATCGTCGCCCACGATGTCCGCGCTCCACACGACGATTCCCTGCGACGCGAGATCGTCCTCCACGGCAGCCGGATGGATCAGGCCGGGGAAGCGAAAGAACGGGGCGAGTTCATCCCGGCCGAGGATGCGCTGGAGTGAATTGACGCCGTCCTCGATATCGCGCTCGAGCTCCGCGTCCGAACGCGTTCGCAGGGGGTGGTTCTGGGTATGGGTCCCGACACTATGGCCCTCATCGTATTCCCGGCGGACCAGCCATGGGTAGGTCGTTGCCATCCTCCCCACGTCAAAAAACGTCGCCTGCACGCATTGAGACGAAAGCAGATCAAGAACCCGGGCGGTGTAGGGCGAGAGCGGGCCGTCGTCGAAGGTCAGCACGATCTCATGGTCCGACAGCGGCAGGGTTTGGCGGTACTGCATCGTTCCGACGCGCTGGACCTTGGCGGGGTCGATGGTAAGCGTGCGCGCGGTTCCGAGCGCCGCCGGGTTGTCCCGGCATGCGGCCGTCGCAATCGAAGAGAAAGCGAGCAAAATGCTCGCGACGGCGAGCGCAAGTGACGGCATTGCGGCGTACTCCTGTTTGCCGGGACCAACTCGTCCTGGCGTACTACCGCGGTCAATTCACCGTGGTGCGGCTGGTTCCTGCGTTTGATCGCCGGCGGGCGCGGCGCGGCGACCGCAAGGCGCAATAAAAGGCAAGAGTTCCGACATCGATCCTTCGGCCGCCGCCGAATCGAGATCGCGAACCTGTTGCTACACAGTGGCGTTGATCGCGATCGCAACAGGAGCAAGGAGCCGGAACATGAACCAATACGCATCGAAGAAATCGATCGGTGAAGCCGTCGACGGCGGCGGTCTTCTTATCGTCGCGCAATGGGAAGCCAAGGAAGGCGAAGCGGACAAGGTCGCCGCCATTCTCGATCGCTTCCTCCCCGAAGCGCAGCGCGAGCCGGGCGCGAAGTTGTTCCTGATCTCGCGCGCAAAGGACAATCCCGCGCAGTTCCTGTTCTACGAGCTGTTTCGGGATGAAGCCGCCTTCAAGGCGCATCAGGAGAGCGCCCACTTCAAAACGTTCATCGCGGCTCAGGCGCTGCCGCTGCTGGCCAAACGCGAGCGCGCGCAATACGCATTGCTGTAACAGACAGCGTCGTCGCCTCTCCCCGCAACAAATGGGGAGAGGTGAGCCGCGCTAGCGCCACCAAGTGCGCGCCATGGTCTTGAGGAACAACAGGCCGTAGACCAGGTCGGTCCCCTTGCGGCTTTGCCCGAACTCGCGCTTGCGGATGTGAATGGGGACTTCCCCGATCTTCAAGCCCTTCTTGGCCGCCGAGATTAGAACTTCCGACGACTGGAACTGATCCTCGCGCAGGTCGAGCTTCGCCATCTGGTCGATCCGAAATGCCTTGAACCCGCTCGAGCAGTCGGTGATGCGCGTGCCGGAGAGCAGCGACACCAGCCGAGAGAACACGGTGACGCCAAGCGCGCGCGCGGCGCTGTCACGGTCCGCATTGCCGAGCACGCGCGAACCGATCACGAGATCGTAGCGGCCGGCAATGATCGGCTCGACCAGGGGCGCGATCTCGTTGGGATCGTGCTGATTGTCGGCATCGAGTGTCACCCCGATCCGTACATCGTGGCTGGCAAGAAAGCCGTAGCCGACGCGCGAGGCGGCGCCCTGGCCGCGGTTGACGAGATTGCGAGCGACGAGGCAGCCGTGCTCGAGCGCGACCTCGGTCGTCTTGTCGTTGCTCCCGTCGTCGATCACCAGGACGCCGACGTCCATTCCGTCGATGCGCGCCGGGATGCGCGGCAGCAGCGTCGCCAGATTGTCCTCTTCGTTGAGCGCCGGAATGATCACCATGATGCTCTTGAGGCGGGCGGCGACATCGTCGGCCGGCAGCACGCCCTCGATCGCGCTCGCGCGCAGGCTGCGGTCGAGCAGGTGCTTGACCGAGTCCACCTTGGCCTTGGTGTAGATCGCAAGCAGCAGCGTGGCGATGTTCGAGATGATCAGGATGGCGAGCAGCCGGCCGTATTCGAAATCGCCCAAGCTGAACAGGTCGCGGACGACATTGACCGAGTCGGGAAAGAAGGAGACGAGCAGCAATCCGCCGCCCGCCAGCGCGAAGAGAACGAAGGTGGCGCGTTTCCAGCGGTGGCCGCGAAAATATTGGAAGGCGAAGAAAAGAATCGCGGCACCGAGCAACACGCCGAAGACGCGGATTTCACTCATCGATGCCCCTCCCGCGACCTGAGAGCGTGACGACTTTTCTTCGAATCGTCATCACGCTCTAACTTCTTCTTGCAGCATGATCTTTTCCGACCTGCCTTCGCCCGCCGAAGCGTCAAGCCAAACGACAAAGCGTGCCACGGGCTTCGCGCAGGCCGGGAAACCGGTTTCCACTTTTCGGGATCATGCTCCAAAGCTCAATTCCAGCGGATATTGCGTTGGAACTTGGCGGGATCGATGCGGTTGCGGTAGCGCATCACCGTCTGCATCATTCCCGCCAGCACGTCATCGGTGAGGAGGTGCGGCTTGAGCCCGAGCGAGAGCAGCCCGGTATGCGCCGGGTTGTAATAGTGCTCCTCCGCCTCCTTGCGTGGATTTGCTACCGATTTGATCGCCACGTCAATGCCAAGCTGGCGGCCGGCCGCCGCCACCCGACGGGCGAGATCGTTGACGCTGAAAGTCTCCACGAACTGATTGAACACCCGCAGCTCGCCTTTTTCTGCCGGGTTCTCGATCGAAAGCTGGATGCAGTTGAGCGTGTCCTTGAGATTGAGGTACCCGCGCGTCTGGCCGCCCGCGCCATAGACGGTGAGGGGGTAGCCATGGATCGCCTGAACGATGAAGCGATTGACCACCGTGCCGAAAATCTCATCATAATTTAGAAACGGGTAGAGGCTTTCGTCGCCGTTGGTCTCGTAAGTCTCGAGCCCGTACACCGGTCCCTGCATCAGGTCCGTCACGCGCAAATTCCAGACGCGGACGTAAAACCAAAGCAGGTCTGTGTCCATGACCTTGGTCGTGTGATAAAGGCTGCCGGCCTGGCGGGGGAAGAGGAAGCGGCCTTTGCGGCCCTTGTGCTCGATATCGATCCAGCCTTCCTCGATGTCGATATTGGGCGTGCCGTATTCGCCCATGGTGCCGAGCTTGACGACGTGGCAGTCGGGCGCGAACTCGCGCACCGCGTAGATGACGCTGAGCGTGACGCCGAGATTGTTCTGCAAGGTCAAGGTTGCGGCGCGCCGGTTGAGCATCGAGTAGGGGGCGGCCGGCTGTTCGGCGTAGTGAACGAGCGCGTCCGGGCGGAATTCCGCGAATACTTCCGCAATGAAGGTCCAATCGGCGAGGTCGCCGATGCGCACGGCAATCTCGCGGCCGGATTTCTCCTGCCACAGCTGCGCGCGAGCCCGCAGTTCCGGCACCTCGAACAGCGGCTCGACCGATTCCTCCCGGCACAGGCGGCGGCGCAGATAATTGTCGACCGCCATCACCTCGTGCCCGGCCTTGGACAGGCGCATGGCGGTCGGCCAGCCGAGATATCCGTCGCCGCCGAGGATGAGGACGCGCATCACTTTATCCCGCAGGAGAAGCCGAGACGATCGCGCACGTCCGCGGGCAGCACGCCCGGGCGGAGCAGCAGCGCTTCGATCTCGGCGTCGCTCATCAATGTTTCATTGGCGGAGTGATAGATTTTTTCGCACGGACGCAGCGGGTGGTCGCGGTAGCTGTAGTCGCGATTGCCGTAGGGGCCGCGCAGCGCCGGCAGCACCACGAGGTATTTGCCGAGATCGTAGGTCCGGCGGACCTCTTCGTCGGTGTTGAGCTCCTCCCACATTTTTTCCCCGGGCCGCGGCCCGATTTCGCTCATCTTCACTTCGGAGGGTTTGCGCCCGTAGCAGGGCGCGATGAGCTGGATCATGACGCGGGCGAGATCCTTGATCGCCACGACCGGCATCTTGGTGATGAAGATTTCGCCGCCCAGCGACCACGCCATCGATTCGATCACCAGGCGGCCGGCGTCGGCGAGCGTCATGATGAACCGGGTCATGCTTGCGTGCGTGAGCGTAATCTCGCGGCCGAGGCGGAGTTGGTTGCAGAACAACGGGATCACGGAGCCTTGCGAGCCCGCGACGTTGCCGAACCGGGTCGAGCTGAAGATACACCGGTGAGTGCCTTCGCTGAGCGAATTGGCTGCGGTGAACAGCCGCTCGGCCATCAGCTTCGAGGTTCCCATCACGCTCGTCGGGTTGACCGCCTTGTCCGAGCTGGTGATCAGAACGTGGCTCAAGTGGTTGCGCAGCGCCGCGCGAATGACCTGCTGGGTGCCGATGATGTTGGTCTGGACCGCGCTGAACGGGCTTTGCTCGCAGGAGGGAACATGTTTGAGCGCGGCGGCGTGAAAGCAGTAGTCCATCCCGGAGAACGTGCGGTTGACCTCGTATTCGTCGCGCACGTCGCAATAGAGCACCTCGCACCGGTCCGAGCCGCGCAGGTGTTCGCTCAGGGTGGCGATCGCCGTCTCATTGTTGTCGATCACCCGGATGTGGGCGACCGGGAAGGCGAGGAGCTGCTCGACCAGCTCGGTGCCGATGCTGCCGCCGCCGCCGGTGACGACGATCTGCTTTCCCGCGAAGAACGAGGCGCTTTCCGGCGACAGCGGAGCTAGTCGGTCATCGGTGGCCGCCACGTCGCGAGTCCTCACGCGGTTACTGCATCGCTTGAAAAGGAAGTGCCCCGCCCGGGCTTTCGGGTGCCCCACCATCAGGAGGCCGCAACCCGCGGGGTCTATTACCCCGTCGCTTCACCCCCGGCAAGCAGGACACGGAGCCGCCGTGAAGGGGCTCCAGGGGAGGAAAGCGAAGGTCGCCGGCCGGTGGCGCTCTACCACTTCCACAGGTTGAAAGCGTATACTAGCACCTGCGAAGGGGCGCGGGAGGCCGATATCGAGTCTGCGGCTCCTTCGTACAGCCATGACCACCCCCCTCCGATTACGAGCCGGCCCTTCCATCATCGGAAGGCCACAACCGCGCGGTCTATTAGCGGGCTGTCGAAAGTAGCGGTGGACGAACACAGCCCTGCAAAAAAGGTCGAGTGCCGGTGAGAAGAGCGCGAAGCCCCATGTACGGTGCACCGAACGGGCCCGTTGACGCCAAAAGTTTGACATCAGGCCGAGAACTTGAATGCTTGATGCTGCCGTTGATAGAAGCAAGCAATAGGGTTGTTATGAAGTGAAGAAATGGATGAGCCCCGTTAAAATGGAAGGCGATTGGTGCCGGCGCCTTTCCGCAATTGAGCTCGGTTTAGCCTTGATCGCGGGCCTCGCGCTTATGGCGCTCTACTTTTGGCAGATATTTATTACGATGCCGCATCTGCCCGTTTTTTCGCCAGACACGCCCGGCTGGTATCAGAAAGATCCCTATCGCGGCGCAGCCATTTACTATTTTTCCCAGTCGGTGCTTTCGCTCTGGAACGACTTCTATGCCATCGCCGTCGTGCAAGGTATCGCTTGGGGCGCTGTTGGGGCTTTGCTTGGCTATTCGATGGTACGGGCCACAGGCTCATACTTGCTCGGTTTAGCCGCATTAGCGGTTTGCCTATTCAAAGTAAGTCTTGTCGTGCTGACGCAGGAGCTCGCTTCGGACTCGCTCTTCGCAACCGCCGTCGTGGGCTTATTGGCAGCCGCGCTCCTTCTCTCCGACCGCCCTTCGCCGCCGCGTGTCGCGCTGTTTTTGCTGTTCGGCTTCGCTGCCTCGATCGGCCGATCTATCGGAGCGGTAATCCTTTGGTCGTTGGTCCTCGGCTTGGCCCTTCGACTTTGGCGCAACCAGCGGCGAGCCCTCGGCACCATCGTCGCCGGCTGCATCGGCATTTATGCGTTAAGCGGAAGCATCGGATTCATCAATTACGGATTTTGGGGGCCGCATGCCCAGGTAGGCCTTGCGTTGATCTGTCGAGCTCCCTTCATCGCAGCCGATAGTATGTCGAGCAGCATGCCGTACCTGCGCAAATTTGTTGCAGCAACGGCCCAAGCTCGCGCCGAATTTGAGGCCGTACCGTCTTGGGCGGAGAAGTTCGCAGTTTATAATCGTTACAATTGCAACAGATCGTGGGAAATAGGAGAGGCGACTTTGGTTGATGGGGACCGCAGCTTCTATCAACTCGGTTGCTTCGATCGTCTGATCGTGCTGAACGACACGTTTAAACGCGCCTCATTCGACGTGATTCTGCGCAATCCGGCGGGGTATTTCAGGATTTCGCTGATGGATCTCATCATCGGGGGCCAAATGCTCTCAAGCTATGGTAACTATGCGCTCGACGCATACTACATTGAAGAAGCGGAGCGGAGTATCGCGCGAATCAGACACTATATAGATCAATACGGTCGAGCAAGTCAGAATGCGAGAAATGGACCCCTTTTCATCGACGACATCTCGACCTGTGCCCGCCCAGACTTGTTGATGTCCCTGATGGTGCGTCACCTCGATGACTGGCTGAATACGCCGCACGTCCCCAAGAGCGACTTGGCCAAGCCACTGCGTGATCTGTTTGGTTTGGTCAAAAGCGACACGGTCAATTTGATGTTCATTGCCGAGTCGGTGGTGGTCGTGATTTTGGTCGCGGCCGCAATGCTGCGCGGCAGGCAAATCGGCGATTTTCTCCTAACGCTGTTTTTGCTCGTGGTGTCGGTCTGGAGCTACGTGGTTGCCATTTCTCTCATTATTCTCCCGATGGATCGATATACCGATTCCACAAGCGCCTTTGTTTACATCGCCCTCATCGTCGGCAGCTGGGGATTCGTCTCAGCGTGCCTCATCGGGTTTCAGCGTTGGGTAAAGGGTTTCGCCGTTTAAGGAAATGTGACGGCAATTTAGGATTTCGATACGGCGGCCACAACGACGTCGGCTGCGTGCACCTCCGCGGCAGGGGCGAAGCGGCCGAGGTGTGATTGGGAGATCAGCGAGGCGCCTCGACCTTTCTGCGCCCGTCGGGTATACGCGTTGGCCGAGAATGAAGGATTAACCAGTGGCGAAAGTCGCTTGTCTGACGCTCGATCTCGAGCCCGATCTGCGCGCGCCGGACGGTCGGGTTCGTTTGCTCGACGATGACGCCAAGCTCGAATGGCTTCTCGCGCTGCTCAAGAGAGAAGGGGTGCCGCTCACCTCTTTCACGGTCATGTCCATGGCCGAGCGGTACGCCGATCGCGTGCAGGCGCTGGCGCGGGAGGCCGACATCGAGTTCGCGGTCCACTCCTACAGCCACGACCGCGCCCAGCCCGCCTCCGATTACGAGGTTGAGCGATCGTGGGACGCTTTCGGCAAGCTGTTCAACGCGCCCCCGCAAGGGTATCGGTCCCCCAACTGCCTGATCGATCATGCGGGCCTCGCCCGCCTGGCGCGACGGGGCTTCCAATACGACAGCAGCATCGTCCCGTCGGTGCGGTTCGACGAATACGGTTACAACAATCTGTCGTACGGACGCGCGCCGTTCCGTTTTCAGTTCGATGGCAGCGGTATCATCGAGTTTCCCATCGCCTGTCTCGCGGCCGTGCGCCTGCCGCTGGTGTTCAGCTACGCGAAGGTGTTCGGAGTCGCGACTTACCGCCTCGCCAGCGCGGTGCTGCCGCTCCCTGACGTCGCCGTTACTTTTTTCCATCCTTACGACCTCTACGCAGGAGAGATCGCGGACAATATTCCGGGATGGAAGCGCTACGCCCATCTGTGCAACGCCGATCGCGCGCCGCTCCTGCTGGAGCGGCTGATCGCGATGTTCAAATGGCAGGGCTATCGGTTCGCCAAATTGGGCGAACTCGCGCAGCAACTGGGGACCGACCCGACCTTGCCGGTCAAGTCGATAACGGCCGAAAACTGAACCTGTTGCACGCATGCAGACCGACCGCAAATGAGCGCGCAAGGCCGGTTGACCAGGGGTCTCGTGGGCGCACTGAAGTTTCTCATCGCCGCCGCGATGCTCTATCTGCTGGTCTACTTCCAGCTCGTCGACCTGTCGGTGCTTGCGAGCTTCCGGCATCACATCGGCACGGCCGTCATCGTCATGGCCGTGGTATTGCTATCCTACGCGACCGCCTCGCTGCGATGGTGGCTGCTGTTTCGGATTCAAGGATTCCGCCTTTCGTACGGTCAAGTGTTCAACGCCAATTATCTCGGAGCATTCTCGCTGGTGTTTGTTCCCGGCGCCGGCGGCGAAGCCGTGCGGATGATGCTTGCCATGCGGCTTGCCGCGAGCGAGCGGGCGCGCGCGGCGCTGACCGTTTTCGGCGACCGGGTCCTGGCGATCGCCACCCTGTCGATGTGGGCCGCCGGAGCGACGGCGGCAAAATGGTCGAGTTTGCCGGCAGCCCTGCGGCCGCTCGGCATGGTGATGCTTGCGGCGCCGGTGGCGATCGTCCTCGCGAGCGTGGCGATGATGCAGATCGCCGCGCGGCTCGAGCTGCGCGTGCCCGGCAATGCCGGCCGAATGCGCACCCTCCTGCTGGGCCTTGCGCGTTCAAGCATCGAGTTCCTGGCAATTCTGCGCGCAAACCCGCGCGGCGCGGTCTGCGCGGCCGCGGCCTCGCTCCTCACGACCGGCCTCGTTCTCTCGAACATCCTGATGGTCGCGCACGCCTATGCGCTGCCGTACCTCACGCTCGGCGACTATCTCTTTGCCGCTCCGGTCGCGATGGTCATCAACACCATTCCGCTGAGTCCCGGAGGCATCGGCGTCGGCGAAGCGGCCTTCGACCGGCTGTGCAATTGGCTTGCCGGGGCGAGCGACCCGATCCCCTATGCCACCATCTATCTGACCTATCGTATCCTCGCCATCATCGTGGCCTCATACGGCGTGGTCCCGCTGCTCAATGTGCGCCGGCTGGCGGCGCAGGCAGCCGAAGGCTGAGCGGCGATGTTCCGGATCGAACTGGCGAGCAGCGCAAACCTGAACGAGTGGCAGGATTTCGTGGATTCCCAGCCGCAGGCGCACGCGCTGCATCATTCCGGCTGGTTCCACGTTCTTCGCGAATCTTCGGCCGTGAAGCCACGCTTCCTGATTGCCCGCAGCGAAGACGGCGCGATCGCCGGCGTGATGCCGGCTTATCTGTCGCGCAGCGCGATTTCCGGAGCTCACGTCACCACGTTCGATGCCGGAATTCTGGCGGCACATCCTGCCGCCGGCGCGAAATTGGTGGAACATGCGCAGGAGCGCTTGGCCGCCGACCGGGCGCGCTATTTTTTGCTGCGCGGGGCGCCGCACGATGGCCGTGACCCACCTGGCGGCAACGGCGAATATGTCATCAGTGTCATCGACACCAAGCAAACTTCCGACGCGTTGTGGCAGCAGATCAAGAAGAAAACACGCTGGTATATCCGCCAGGGGGAAAAACAGCGCTTCTCGATCAGGGTGGATTCCGACCTGGCGGGCATCGATGCGTTTTATGCGCTCTATGCCGCGCATGTTCATCGGCTCGGCACGCCCGTCATGGACCGGCGCATGATGCAGGCGATGGCCCGATATCTCGGGCCGCATCGGCTGCGGCTGTTGCTCGTCGAACGGAGCGGCGACATCGTCGGCGGCATGATGATCGTTGTCGCTAATCGCGGGTTTCTCGATCTATACGCGCTGATTCACCACGATTTCCGCGACACGGCCGCCGGTTACCTGTTGTATTGGAAGGCGCTGGAGCTTGCTTCGCGCGAAGGGGCGGCGGAATTGAACCTCGGGAGAAGCTCCGCCGGCAGCGGCACGCATCAGTTCAAAATGAAGTGGGGAGGGCGGGACGAGCCGCTGATCTATCGCTGTTACGCCGCAGCGGGGGATGCCGGAGCCGATGCGCTGGAGAAATATCGCCGCAAGGGAACCCTTATTCAGGGCATGTGGAAGCGCTTGCCGTTGTGGGCCGCCAACCGGATTGGCCCGGTTCTGCGACGCCAACTGCCCTTCGGCTGACCCCTCCGGCATGATCGCCCCGTTCGATATCGGTTGACAGGAAATCCCGAATTCGGCCGATCATGAGCTTCTCCAACCTCATATTTTCCGACGACCCGCTGATATTGCTGGGTCGCCTCGTCTTGCTGTGCGGCCTGATATTTCTGGTGGGTCGCGCCGGCGTCGATGTCGTCCTGACATATGCGACCGGTCGCGGCGGGCCGACCGAACCCATCCTGCGCAACCCGAATTATCTCTCGCTCGCGTTCGGGCCGACCATCCTCCTGTTGCTCACATGGGCGCTCAAGGGCGCCGATCTCTATACATATCCTGCCCTGCTGACGTCGCTGCTGGCGATCGTCGTCCTGACAGCGCTTTTCAATCATCGTTTTCGCGTCTTTCTCAATCGCCCTTGGACCCAACTGGACGGGACAGTGCTCGCCTATATCGCCGCCGGATTCGCATTTTGGATGATGCTCGGCATCAACGAACATCCGAGTCTGAGAGACTCGGCCATTTATCTGGTTCAGGGTTTCAACCTCTTCTTCAGTCGATACGCGGCAGAGTGGCCATTCTATGGGGTTACTTTCATTCCTCCGTTCCTGCTCGCCGAACAGGGCGTTTCCACAACGTTCGCTCTTCTGTCCTATGGCGATCATTTCGCCTACTTTATCTACGGCGTATATTTTTTGAATCTCCTCGCTGCTCCGGCCATCCCGATCGGGGCATACCTGCTGTTCAGGCGATTTCTCGGGCTGTGGCCGGCGTTGGCCGCGGCGGGATTTTTCTGCGCGGTAATACTGGATAAGAAGATTTGGTCGTTGCGGGCGGAATCGCTCGCGTGGATCATAGGATTCGCTTTCCTGATGGCTTTGACAGACGTCTTCTGCGCGTTCAAAAAGGATGCCCTCGCCGGCCCGGCCCTTCGCCTGTTCCCGCTGCTGACGCTGCTGTTCTTTTCGCTGACCCTGACGCATCCCGCCACCGCCTTTATCGTCGCGATTTTTTGCGTGGCGCATGCAGCGGCGTTCGTCGTGGACCAATGGCGGCGGACGCTGTTATTTTCAGTCGCCCGGTTAGCCGGCATGTCGGTGGTACCGCTTTTGTTGTTATTGGGTGCCTTCGCCTACACCTATTCGGGAACATCGTTCGCCACCGAACAGGGGGCACAACCTCCGACAGGTGACCTCGACGCCGCCATTCAATTCGATAATGCCTGGGCGGGTGATCCGCTCGATATCGGCGCACCGCGCGTGCTCGAATCGCCGCCGTACATGTCGAGAAAGATGATCGCCGAGATAACCGGATTGTTGCCGGTCGCCGCGATGTTTCGCCCCGGTATGGCTTTTATTCCATTGAAACAATTCCCCGGCGGCGCCATCGCCAAACTTGCGAGCATCCCGGCGTTCGAAAAGTTTGCATACGTCGCGTTATTGGCGTGCGCGATCGGGCTTTATCTGTCGCCGCTCGCCCGACTGACCTGTTCGCGACACAGATATCTCTTCTGGGCGTCGGTGGCGGTATATTCTGCATCGATTCTGTTCAGCGTCTATCTCGATTCGACATCCGTCGCGCTGTTTCCGCTCGCCAGCATTCGCCGAACTTTCGTCTACGTTGCGTGCTTCTATTGGCTTGCGGTAGCTATCGCCGTATGGGACTTCCTCGTCAATCCGCTGATCTCTTTCTACGCGTCGGAGGCCGAGAAGCTCCCGCGATTCCAGGGAATCACTTGCCGCTTTTTCTCGCTGCCCAATTCCAGAACGCGATGGAATAGAGCGGCGACGCTCGTTTCGGTCATATTCTTTGTGCCGGCGTGGTTTGTTTACTCGATAACGTATTACGCTCCGTGGCCGACCGATATTGCCGCATTTTTGATGCGTACGGCGCACCGTGTTCAGGGGGACTTCGCAAGACGCCCCGACAGTCAGAGCGGCCTTGAAATCGCTGCCGCGCGCGTGAAACCCATCGTCGAAGCGATGACGTTCATTCGCGCCCATACCCTGCGGGGCGAATGGGTATTTTCCAATGTCAGCAGCAGCGACAACGCATTCTGGTTCCTGACCGACGGGCGATATTCCCTTATGGAGGGAGCGGCCATTTACCAGCTGTATTTCTTGCAGAAGGCGGCGGCGAGTCGGATGCACGACTTTGCCGTCTTCGCCCGCACCGCGGATCCCGAGCTCATTTCGCCGTATGGGACAAGGTACGTGCTGTTATACAAGCAGGCGGAATGCATGCTGCCGCAATGCTATGGCGACCGGATTCTTTCGACCGACTTCGCTGCGTTCGCCAACAGCCCGGTTTTCAGCCGCGTGTTTGAAAATGAACTCTACGTCGTCTTTGAAAAGGCCGGGGCAGCGCAATCGGCGACGATTTCTCGCAGCGTTGTAGAACGGTGAGGGTGGGGGAGAATAGCGGCCGCCCTACACTCGGTGTCCGCACAAATGCGAATTCTCAGCAGCCGGCGTTCGGCCGGCGCAAAGCGCGCAAACTTGATCGCTCGCCTTAATATCGGCTAGGTTGTCGAGCGTCTCAACGCAAAGGCGAACAGGATGGACCGCAGTTCCGCCGCTACCAGCATACGTGATAGTTGCCGCTCCGGATCGGTGGGACGCTCCTTGCAGTATGCGTGCCCTCGCTGCCGGGGCAAGGTGGACCTGTTCGTGCTCGATGGCCGATGTCCGGCCTGCGGTTTTCAGCCGCGCAATATCGACGGCGTGTTGAGTTTCGTCAACGACCTCGAGACGAACGAATGGCAGAGGTTGTTCGACGCGCAGGCGAAGAGACCCGACGCGGATACCAGCGCGGCCATCTTTTACCGCTGCACGCTTCAGCACAGGCACATGATCGACGGCGTGCGGCGCGTGTGCGGTTCTTTGGCTCCCGATGCCAGGGCTCTCGACGTCGGATGCGGCAACGGCATCCTCTGGGCCGAAGCGTTTGGAACGAAGAACGTGATCGGCGTCGACTACTCGCATGGCATGTGCAAGCTGGCGCGTGCGCGCGGCATGCTCGCTTACCATGCCAACGCCCTGGCGTTGCCGTTTGCCGCGGATCAGTTCGATTTGGTCTACAGCGCCGAAGCCATTCAATACATCGATGACATCCAGGGGGTTCTGCGTGAACTGGGGAGGGTATGCCGGCCGGGCGGGCACATCGTGATCAGCACGCAGAACCGCTCATCGATTGCGCGGCGTGCGGTGCTTGCCGCGAAGGGGTTGCTCGGCCGCGCCTCTTCTCAGGACCCGATCTATGTGCGCAGCGGCGAGGACATCGCAGCAGCAGCCGACGGACTGCCGCTCGCGATCGATTCGGTTTGGTGGCTGCACTTCCCGTTTCGGCCGCTTTACCGCACCAGCACGACCGAACGCCCGTTCAAATCGCTTGCTTCGAACGTGATCATTCGATTCGTCCGGACCGACAACTGAAGGACACCGATCGCCGTGCTCGCGCGCGTACGCAGCCCCCTGGCCATTCGCGACGTCTTAGGCGCGGCGCTCGAGCGGGAGGCTTTGCACGCGACATCGGTGGCGAGGCTCGAGCAGGCGTTTGCCCAGCGGTTCGAGTTTCCGCATGGCGTTTTGTTTCGCTACGGCCGCGGCGGGCTTTACGCGCTGCTGTCGGTGATGGGATGGCGCGACAGGGAGGTGCTTTGTCCGGCCTATTGCTGCGGGGAAGTTGCCTATGCCGTGACGGCCTCGCGCAACCGCGTGCGGTTCGTCGATAGCGGCGCGGAACATTTTCTCCCCAGTGCGCCCGAATGGCAGGTGGCGGCGACGCCACGTTCGGCGGCAGCGATCTTCGCGCCGCTGTTCGGCTACCCGGTGGACAAGGATGCCGAAAAAATCGTTCGTGCGGCGTCGCCGGGAATATTTGTCGTTTACGACGAGGCGCAGTCATACGGGGCAAGAGACGAAGGCGGGCTGCAGGCGCGGGATGCCGACGCGGCGCTGTTCAGCTTGGGGCTGGGCAAGATGATCACCGGATTAGGCGGTGGGATCGTGCTGGTCCGCGATGCGGCCCTGCATCGCGAGCTCGTGAGCATGCGCGAACGCACCCACGTCCGTGCCGGCGCGGCCCGGATCGGCCATTCGGTCGTTGCCGGCCTCGGCGCATGGTTTGCCTTCCGTGAGCCCATGGTTTCGCTTATCGATCGCTCCGCTGCGACCCGCACTTTGTTCAAGCCGGACATCCGCTACCGCACCTCCGAGGAGAGCCCGACACTCCCGGGCGACGCCGACGTACTCATGCCGCCTTACCAGGCGCGCATCGGGCTGCGGCAGTTTGCTCGGCTCGGCTCGATTTTGGCGGCGAGGACGAGGCTAGGGAGCTTTTATGAGCGGCGGTTGCGCGAGGAGGGGTTCCGGACCTTTGCCTATGCGCATCGGCCGACCTGGCCGCGATATCCCTTGGCGGTGCGGGATCGGCAGGGCGTCATTGCGTACTGTCGGGAGCACAAGGTGCAACTGAGCGATTTCCTCGACTATTCCAGCGCCGATCTGCCGTTCTACCGAAAGGAAGCTGCCGGCAACTTTCCATGCGCTTCGCTGTGGGGCCGGAGCATGATCAATCTGCCTATCTGGCACGGAATGGACGAGACCCGCGCGGAACGCGTCATTTCGGCTCTCGTGCGCGCGCGGGATGGCGGCAACGCGGGAGCTCTCTGGCCCCAGACTTTGCCGCGCGCCGAACGCCAACGCGCGAATCTCGAATCACAGGCGTGAGCTTCAGCGAGCTGATATTTTCCGACAGTCCGACCATACTGTTTGGTCGGATGGTCGCCCTCTGCGGGATGATCTTCCTGGGAGGCCGCGCGGCGGTCGATCTCTTCCGGACCTATGCGATTCGCTCAAAAGCCGGCGAGTCGGCCTTGACCAATCCGAATTACGTTTCCGTCGCATTCGGGCCGACATTGTTGCTGTTCATAACATGGGCCTTGAAGGTCGCGGATCTCTATTCGTTCGGCGCCGTGCTCATTTTCCTGGCGAGCATCATCGTTTTGGCAGTCCCGCTCAGCCGAAGATTCCGTGACTTTATTCTTCATCCCTGGAGAGACGTCGACGCCCTTGCCGTCGCCTATCTCGCCGGCGCGCTCGCCTTCTGGGTCATGCTCGGCGCCGACGAGCACCCGAACCTGCGGGATTCGGCAAATTATATGCTTCAGGGATTCAATCTCTTCTTCAGCCGCTACGCTGCCGATTTGCCGCATTATGGACTGACCTTCATTGCGCCGATCATGTACGTGGGGCATACCATGTCCGCCCTTTTTGCTATTCTCTCCTACGGCAATCATTTCGCCTATTATGCCTACGGACTTTACTGGCTCAACGTGCTGATTGGTCCGGTCATCCCTATCGGAGCATATCTTCTGTTCCGCCGGTTTGCGCCGCAGTGGCTCGCCTTGGCGATCGCCGGGTTTTTCTGCTGGTACTGCCTGAGTTACAAGATTTGGTCGCTGCGCGGGGAATCGCTCGCCTGGATCATCGGCTTCGCATTTCTCATGGTCCTGGCGGATATCGTTTCCGCGTTGAAGGAGACCGCCTCGGCTCGCTCCGCTTTGCGGCTCTCGCCGCTGCTGGCGCCGCTATTTTTCGCCATGATCCTGACGCACGGCGTAACGAGCTTCATCGTGGCGGTATTCTCGGTTGGCTATGTCGCAGCGTCTCTTGCGCAGCAATGGCAGCGATCGCAGGTTTTTCTGGTCGCTCGCGTGGCAGCCCTGTCCTTGCTCCCGCTGCTCCTGTTGTTTGCGGCGTTTGCCTATACATATACCGGAACGCTGTCTCCCCTTGAGCGCACGGCACAGTGGCCGCCGCCGGGCGATATCGACGCGGCGGTTCAATACGACAACGCTTGGATAGGAGCCCCGCTCGATGCCGGCGCCCCGCGCGTGCTGTCTTCCCCGCCTTACATCGCGCGAAAGACGATTGCAGAGATCACCGCTTTTGTACCGTTAGGGGCGGCCTTCCGGGAAGGAATAACGAGCTTCAAGCTGGCTAATTTTCCGGCCAACGCGGTCGAGCGTTTGCATCGGTTACCCGGATCCGAGAAATGGACCTATGCCTTATTGCTGGTCTTTTCCATCATCCTCTATCTGTCCCCCTTCGCAGCGGGTGCCGATCCTCGCCGCCGGACGTTGTTCTGGGCGTCCGTCACCGTCTACTTTGCGATCATCCTGTTCAGCGTTTATCTCGACTCCCAGTCCGTATCTCTCTATCCGCTCGCCAGCATACGGCGGACGTTCGTCTACGTGACGTTCTTTTACTGGCTGGCGATCGGTTTGGCCGCGCTGGATTTCATTGTCCGGCCGATCTTCGCGTTTTATTCCTCTGCCCTCGCCAAAACCTCGCACCGGCCGGGAAGGCTTTGCCGGCTGCACGTGGCGATCTGGAGTAGCGCATGGGCGGTTCGGCTGCGCGGAAGTCATCTGGCGGTCGCCGCGCTGGTGCCGGTATGGTTCGCGGTTTCCATCGGCAGCTTGATGGAAAAACCGGTGAGCGGGGGGTACTTCCTGCATCGCGCCGCGCAGCGCATCAAAGCAGACTTCGGTCACAATCCCGCCGATCGGAGCAGCATCGAAATCGTCGGCGCGCGACTCAAACCGCTGTTCGACGCCATCGCCTTCATTCAGGCGCATACCTCCCCCGGAGAGTGGATTTTTTCGAACGTCAGCAGCAGCGAGAACGCGTTTTGGTTCCTCAGCTCCGGACGATATTCGCTCATGGAAGGCGCGTCGATTTATCAGCTGTATTTCATGCAGAAAGCGGCCGCCGTTCGCATGCATAACTTCGCCAGTTTCGCTCTGACCGCGGACGTAAAATCGCTGTCGCCCTTCGCTCCGAGATATCTGCTCCTGTATAAAGGGGGGGACTGCGCAGGGATCGAATGCTACGGCGATAAGGTCATCCCGACGAACCTCGGCGCCTTTGACAACAACCCGTCGTTGCACCGGGTGTTCGAAAACGAGGCCTACCGCATCTTCGAGCGGAGTGAAGCGGCCCCGTCGCAAGCCGATGCAACGATGGACACCGGCGCCGCCGTGAAGCCGCCGCGGCAGATCGGCCGCCTCGTTCGGCTGCGCTCACCTGACGACGACGCGGCACAGGCGGGTCAGGGGGTGCCTCGAAATCCCTTCAGCGCCAGCATTCTCGCCATGGGCGTCGTCAATTGGATCCGGTGGTAGAGCCCGCGCACTCGGGCGGCGGCCTTTCGAGCGGCTCAGGCGCAAAGCGTTCGAGGCGACCGACCGATCTCGCCGTCTCGCTCGCCGTGCTCGCCCTGCTTTGGTCGCCGATATTGCGCACCGACGGAACGCCGGGCGGCGACGGCGGCCGGATCATGGCTTTCCTATCCTTTGCCCGCCGCGCCGGAGGATTCGTCTTTTGGAATTCCTACCGCAACGGCGGTTATCCGTTGTTGGCCGATCCGGAACATTTCTGGCTGCTGTCGCTCATCGTCGATCCAAAAAGCGCAAACGCAAATCTGACGCTCAATGCCGCAATCTTTGCCCTGATCCTGCTCACCGCGGTTCCCGCATGGCTGATCGGCCGTACGCTCGGGTTGCGGCCGTTCTGGAACGTGCTCTTCGTCCTTGCGCTCGGCTTTAACGAAAGGATGATCTGGCTCCAACTCAACGGTCGCATCGATGCCCTTTGCTACAATGCCACGCTGCTGGTCGTGATCTGGAACCTGCTGTACCGGCGCCTGCGTCCCTGGAATTACCTGCTCATCAGCGCCGCCATCGGCATTGCTTTTGCCGTGAGTGCGCATTTTGCCTTCGTACATTGTGCGCTCGTTGTGTCCTGGTTTCTGTTCCATGACGGCGCACCGTGGCGGCGACCTTTGCGCAAATCACTCATCGCGTTCGGCGGGGCCGCACTGGTTTGCATGGCGGGCTTTGCGCTCTCCGGCGTCTGGTCGATTCCGCTTCTCGGCCATTTCGCCGAATCCGGTTCGATCACGTCGGCCGTGGCGTACCCGCCGCAAGGCCCCGACGGCGTGCTCGGATACGCCCGGCTGCTCGTCCCGTCCGTGGCGGTCGACATAGAATACGTGTCCTTCTTGTCGCTTGTACTCGTTCCGGCCCTCTTGCTCGCTCGGTGGGCGCGCCCGGCCAAAATTGCGCCAGGTGGCCTCGGTTTCGATCTGGTTTACGTCTGGGGAGCGCTTTTTCTGTTGATGTCACTGCCGTTTATCGGTTCCGCAGTGAAGGCATTTTATCAGATGCTGCCGCTCGCCGCGGGGGTGCGCTGGTTCTCGCCCTTGGAGTACGTTTTGCGCACCGGGTTGCTCATCAACGCATTCGCGATCTTCCAGGCGCTCGAGCATCGGCGCGTAGAGGATCTCGACCGTGCGACCCGCTTGTTGATCGGGGCTTATCTCGCGCTCGCCGCGGCCTTTGCCGCAGTCCAGGGCGGCGCCGCCCGCGAGGTCGTCACGGTCGCGGCGGCCGGGGCATGCGCGGTAATTGCCGCCTATTCGGTCGTGAGCAGTGTCGGCCTGCGTATCGGCGCTCTCGAGCGCGCGACGATCGCGCGGCTGGGCGTGAGCTTGGCCGTTCTTTCCATGGCTCTGGTCGTAAGTGAGGTGGTCTGGAAGTATCACTACTATCCCGAGCAGCCGGGCCACCCCGTCGTCCCCACGCCGACATACGAGGCCAATGAGCGGCATTTGCCACGCCTCGACGCCGTCGTTCTCAGCGATCCCGAACCTTATTTCCGCTTCATCGGCCCGCACTGGGACCTATGGTCCCTGTACGGCGAGAGACGCGGGCTGATCGCCTTCAGCCTGTTCTATCCGCCCTCATTGATGCGGACGCTGACATACCTGAGCCCACGGCAGGCGACGCGCCAACTCAGACCGCAATGGGTGCAGCTCGTTCCTTGCCGCGATTTCGATCCGCAGGCGCTCGACCTGATCGGCATCAAATATATGTTCTGCTGGTTCAACGGGGTGCAGGCGCCGCCGCTCCCGGCCAATTGGCAGGCGGTTGGCCGCGAGCATGAGTACATATTGTTTCGTAACACCGCGTACGAGAACGGGATAAAAATATTCTGCAATTGGCGCCTTGGCGGGCCGCTGTGGGAGCGCGAGGACGTGCTTTCCGCCTTTTCCGGCGGCGTGGCGCTTGTGGAACCGGCGGCGGCGCGCCTGCTCCCCGCTCCGGTGACTGACTGCACGCGGCCGGCGCGCGCGCCTGGTGAGGTGGCCCTGATCGAGGATCGGCCCGGACACATGACGCTGAAGGTGACGTCGGCGACGCCGGGCATCGTGTTCATTCCCGATAACTATGACAGAGGCTGGCGGGGCAGCGTCAATGGAATTGCGACCCCCGTCGTCGAGGTCTATGGCGCCTATCTCGGCGTCCCGATATCGGCCGGCCAAAGCACCGTTACGGTCGAATATCGCGACCCGTATTTCTGGGCAGGCGTTGCCGTTAGCATCCTTGCCGCCTTGGGGTTGTGTGGCTACGCCGCCGCAGGCGCCGGAGGCCGGAGGTTCTTGTCGCAATGGCGCTACTACCCCAGGTTTTTGGGGCCAAAAGATAGGGTTTCAGAATAGCGAGGGCCTTATTCCCGCGCGGTAAGATCGTGCCTCGCGATCGACTCAGTCGCGAGCGCTTTCAACCGCCAGCGGAATCGGTTAATGATGGGTATTGCTTGCGGGGCTGAGGTGGATGCTGTGCTAGTTCGTCGGCGGCATTGGGCCCATTCAAGTGGCTTCCTTGGCCCGTTTGGGCAAGGGCTCCGGCGGCGGGAGCGCGCCGGCCCGTGATCCGCATTTGCCACCTGATCAATCACCTGGAACCGGGGGGTGCCGAGCGCGCCCTCGTCAATCTTATCGATGGCCTCAATCCCAAGCGATTTACCAACGAGGTGGTCACGCTCACCGAACCCGGATGGTTCGATGCGTATCTGAAATCGGCAGGCGTGCCGGTGATCAGCCTCGGCATGCCGCGTGGCCGACCGACGCTGTCCGGCCTCTATGCGCTCGTTCGGCACCTGCAAAAATCGCAGCCGAGCATTCTGCAAACCTGGCTCTACCATTCGGATCTTGCCGGCACGATTGCGTCCCAGTTCGTGCCGGGCGTGCGTCTGGTGTGGAACGTGCGATGCTCGGACATCGTGCTGCACCCGGGGCAGAAACGATTACGGTGGATCGTCTCGTTACTCGCGCGGCTCTCGCGCAAGCCGGACGCCGTCATTGCAAATTCGAAATCAGGGATGAGATTCCACGCCGACATCGGATTCCACCCGCGCCGGTGGGAGAAAATCCTAAATGGAGTCGATCTCGCACGTTTTCATCCGTCCGCCGATGCGCGAATGGAGACGCGGGCCCGATTGGCCATCGCTGCGGAGACGCCGCTGATCGGAATGATAGCGCATTACCGCGTGATGAAAGACCATGCGGCGTTCCTCCGTGCGGCTGCTCTATTTGCCGCGCGGCATCCGGAGGCCCGTTTTGTGTTGTGCGGCTGCGGTTGCGATTGGGAGAACGAGGCACTTTCGCGTTCGATCCGCGAAGCAGGGCTGGGTGAGCGCATTTCGCTTCTCGGCTTCAGGGAGGACATCGAAACGATCTATCCGGCGTTGGATCTGGTGACGCTCTCATCGAAGCTGGGTGAGGGTTGTCCGAACGTGCTGATCGAAGCCATGGCTTGCGGTGTTCCCTGCGTTGCGACCGACGTGGGTGACGCGCGCGAGATCATCGGTGACGCCGGGCTCGTCGTGCCGCCGCGCGATCCTGAGGCTCTCACGCGGGCCTGGGAAGACGTTCTTTCAGGGAACAAGGAATATTGGGCGCTTCGCGCCCGTGCCCGCGTCGCCGGCAGCTATTCGCTCGATCGGGTTTGCCGGTCTTACGAGGCTCTCTATGAGGAAATGGCGGGGGAACCGCGCATCGTCCTCGAGCAGAGCCAAAGCTCGGCCCAGCGCGTAGCTTAGAGCGGGATGAGCGGCTGAATGTGCGGCCTCGCGGGTTTCCTGTGGCTCGGCCGGGGGCAGCCGCCGTTCGACGCCGAGCGCCGGCTCTGGCGCATGATTGCGCCGCTGCGTCATCGTGGGCCTGACGACGAAGGTGTCTGGCACGACGGCGTTTGCGGCCTCGCGCATGCGCGGCTGTCCATTATCGATCTGTCGCCCGCCGCGCATCAGCCCATGGGCAGCGGCGATGGACGCGTTTGGATCAGCTATAACGGCGAAGTCTATAATTTCATGGAATTGCGCCGCGAGCTGGAGGCCAAGGGTTACCGCTTCCGCAGCCGTTCGGACACCGAAGTCATCATCTGCGGGTATCAGGCCTGGGGTGCGGAGGTCTTTCGCCGCCTTCGCGGCATGTTTGCCATCGCGCTGTGGGACAAGAGCGCGCGCAAACTGCTGCTCGCGCGCGACCGCTTCGGCAAGAAGCCGCTCTATTATGTCAAGACGGGCGATCTGATCCTGTTCGGATCGGAGATCAAGGCGCTGCTCACGTGGCCGGAGGTCGACCGCGCGCCCGACCTCGTCGCAATCGATCAGTATCTCACGCTAGAATATGTGCCGGCGCCGCGCACGGCCTTTGCTTCGGTGCGCCGGGTGCCGCATGCCCATTATCTCGTCGTCCAGCCGGGCGCAGGCGGGTGGCAGGTCGAGGAGCCCGTTCAATATTGGCGCGTACCGCCGCCGATGTTGGCGAACAACCGTGCGCCGCCGTCGCAACTGGCCGGCGAACTCGTCGAGCGGCTGACGGAATCGGTCAAGCTGCGCATGATATCCGACGTGCCGCTCGGCGCGTTTCTTTCGGGCGGGGTCGATTCGTCGGCGGTCGTCGCGCTGATGTCGAAAATCGCCGCCGGGCCGGTGAAGACCTTCTCCATCGGCTTTCCCAACAAGGAATACGACGAGACCCGCTACGCGCGGATGGTTGCCGATCGCTACGCCACCGACCACGAGGAAATGATCGTCGAACCCGACGCGATCGAAGTGATACCGAAATTGGTTTGGCATTACGGCGAGCCGTTCGCCGACCCCTCCGCCGTGCCCACCTATTACGTGTCGCAAATCGCGCGGCGCAAGGTGACGGTTGCCCTCAACGGCGACGGGGGCGACGAAGCTTTCATGGGGTACGGCCGTTACGACACGGCGCGGCGCATCTCGCGCTTCGACGGTATGCCGCGCGCGGTGCGCCGCCTCGCCAGCGCGGGCATCCCGCATCTGCCGGCCGCGGTGCACCGGCGTTACGGCAATCGCCTCTCGGCGTTCGCCGAACTGATCGCCGGCTCGGACCAGCGCCCGAGTCAGCGCTACGCCTTCACGATCGTGTATTTCATGGATTTCCAGAAGAAGGAGGGTTACACCGAGGCGATGTCCGAGTTCCTGTCGGGCTCGGTGCTCGACCTCTTGGAACCATATTTCGCCGCTAGTCCGACGCTGGTGAGCGGCGCCAACTACGCCGACATCCACACCTATCTGCCGGATGATCTGATGGTGAAGGTCGATGTCGCCAGCATGGCGCACGGGCTCGAAGCGCGCTCGCCGCTGCTCGACCACGTCCTGATGGAATGGGCGATGACGATCCCCGAGCGCGTCAAGATGGCGGGGGGCGTGACCAAGTCGCTGTTCAAGAAGGCGATGGAGCCCTACTTGCCGCACGAGCTGCTCTACCGCCCGAAGATGGGTTTCGGCTGTCCGGTCGATCATTGGCTGCGCGCCGAGCTCAAGGACATGGCCTACGACGTGCTGCTGAGTGACGCGGCCTCCCACCGCAACATCTTCCGTAAGGATTACGTCAAGCAGCTGCTCGACGAGCACGTCAGCGGCGCCAACAGCCATCACACGCGCCTGTGGGCGCTGCTGATGCTCGAACTCTGGTTCCGCATGTGGATCGATCAGCCCGCCGAGGCCGCGCTGGCGCTGCCGGCGGCGTGAGCCGGAAGCCCGTAGAGCGCGAGCGTTTCCGCGATCATCCGATCGAGGCCGAAGCGGCGCTCAATGAAGGCGGGGCCGGCGGTACGCACGCTGGCGCGCCACTCGGGCGCTTGCAGGATGTCGAGGACGCGCTCGGCAATTGCCGTGGGGTCCGCTGACGCGACCACATACCCGGTCACGCCGTCTTCGACCGCCTCGCGCGATCCACCGCTGTCGGTGACGACGACCGGAATGCCAAGGGCGCTCGCCTCGAGCAGCACGTTGGGCGTGCCCTCCGCTCGCGAGGTCAGCAGAAACACGTCGAACAGCGACAGACCGAGCGCGGCATCTTCGATCGGTTCGGCGCAGTGCACATGCCGCTGCAGGCCATGCGCCGCGATCGCCGCCTCGACATCCTTGCGCATCATCCCGGATCCGAACATGACGAAGCGGCATTCGGGGAGGCGGTCGGCGATTTCCCGTGCCGTTTCGATCCACAGCAACGGGCGTTTTTCCTCGTTGAGGCGATGCATCGAACCGACGACCGGCGCATCGGGCGGGATCGCGAAGCGGGCGCGCAACGCCGCGACGCGATGCCGATCGGCGCGACGAATGGCGCTGAAATCGAGGCCGTTACGCTTGACGATAAATCGGTCCGCCGGCAGATCGAGCCAGCGCGCGTAGTCGATCGCGCCCGCCTCGCTGTTGTTGACCAGGGTCACTTCCGGACATTGCGCGAGCTCGCGATAGGCATGGTACATGTACGGCCGGTACCAGATGAAATTGGTGGGCCGCACGTTGCGCATCGAGATCAGGATACGCGGAACGCCGACGATCCGCGCTGCATAAGCGGCCGGAATCGCACAGCCGTCCTGCCAACCGTGCACGACCGCGGGCTTCAACTGCGCGAATTCAGCCGCGAGGCGAACAATTTCCTCGCGGATGTCCCACGGCATCCAGGCGATCTGGCGTTTGATGCGCCGCAACTCCGGGCGTGAAACGAGCGAGGAAAGCATCCGGTAGGCGTCCGGCACGCTCGCCGCATTACGGATAAATCCCGAGAAGCGTGCCAACGCGGGGAGAAAGAAAATCAGCTCGGGATCGGCGCCGAGGCTGAGACAAAGCAGGCCCACTTTGCGGCCCGCTCGCGGCTCGATCGCGCTCAGCGTGTTGACGATTTGCCGTTCGACGCCGCCCGGACCGAGCCCGGCGTTGACGAGTACAATCGGGCCGTTGCCGAAGTCCCTCAGCGCAAAGGCGGGGACATATTCGGAAATTTGCACCGGCCGCCGCTCGAAGCGTTTGCTCAGCGATCCTTTCAGAACGGATTCGAGCCGGAAATAAGCCCGCACCAGAGACGCGCGCAGGTTCGGCGGCAGGACCAGTCGCGCCGTCGATCGCAGGTGCATTTGTAACAGCATCATGATGAGCCGGGGTGAGCACCGCGAGGGCAATAACCCCCCCGAAATCGCAAGGCAATCCCCGCCCAAAAATGGCCACGAGCTTCGCGCTTTCGGACGGCAGCGGGTGAGGGCGGCCAAAAGCCCGCCCAACGGGCAGCGGACCTTGTTGTCAGTCCCGGTCCGATAGGATATCCCCGAACTTCAATCCGTAGCTCTCGGGCCGCAGATGCTCCATTGGTCGGTACTCGATCTTCGCCGTAATTGGGGGGCGATTTTTCAGGCGGCGCAACTCTTTTGGCGTCGGCGCGAATTGTTGCTCGAGATGACGCGGCGCGATGTCGTCGACCGCTATGCCGGCCAGATGTTGGGATCGATGTGGGCGATCATCGCACCCCTCTTGACCATGGCCACTTACGCATTTGCCTTCGGGGTGATTTTTCGCGGCCGTATCGGCCCCGATGACGACGGAACCGGATATATGGCCTTCGCCTTGGCGGGCCTCGTTCCGTGGATGGGCCTGCAGGAGGGGCTGAGCCGGTCCACGGCCGCCATCTCCGGCAACGCCAACCTCGTCAAGCAAATCGTATTTCCCAGCGAAATTCTGCCGCTGAAAGTCGCCCTCGGCACGCTGCCGGGGCTGATGATCGGTCTCCTCGCGACGGTCGCCATTTCGGGGTTTGCGGGCCTGCTCGATCCTTTCGGGCTGCTCGTGCTTTTGCCGAGCGCTTTGCTGTTCTATATTTTCCTTCTTGCCGGGGTTTCCTATTTCCTTGCCGCCGTCGGCGTGTTCGTGCGCGATATCAAAGATCTGATCGCCTTTGTTCTTTCGATTGGATTATTTCTGCATCCGATTCTTTATACGCCGGCCGGAACACCCGCCTGGCTTGTCCCCTTCTTTCTTGCCAGCCCGTTCAGCTACATGATTTGGTGCTTCCGCGACGCGTTGATCGGACCGGACCCTCAGCACGCATGGTCATGGGTCGTTTTCCCTCTCATCTCGGTCGTCGTTTTCGTGCTGGGGTGGAGGACGTTCCGCATGCTCAAGCCGACGTTCGGGAACGCCCTATGAGGGATCCCGCGATCCGTGTGTTTTCGGTCGGCAAAGTCTTTCGCGTCTGGCGGCACCCGAGCGATATGCTCAAGGAGGCGTTGAGCGGGCGCCGCCGGCACTCCGAGTTCGAAGCGCTGCGCGACATATCCTTCGACGTGCAGCACGGGTCGGTTGTCGGCATCATGGGGCGCAACGGCGCGGGCAAGAGCACGTTGTTGCGCATCATCGCCGGAACACTCGATGCGACCCGCGGTAGGGTCGCGGTCGCCGGCCGGGTATCCGCGATTCTCGAACTCGGGACGGGATTTCATCCGGAATATACCGGCCGGGAAAACGTTTTCCTGGGCGGTCTTTGTCTCGGGCTGACCCGCGCGCAGGTGGCGGCGAAGCTGGAAGAGATCGTTTCCTTCGCGGAACTCGAAGACTTCATCGATCAGCCGTTCCGCACCTATTCCAGCGGCATGCAGGCACGCTTGACCTTTTCCGTCGCGACCGCGGTCGACCCCGACATTCTCATCATCGATGAAGCGCTCGCCGTCGGAGACGCCCGCTTCCAGCTCAAGTCGTTCGACCGCGTGCGGCAATTCCGGGAGCAAGGGCGGTCGATTCTGCTCGTCAGTCACGATATCCATCAAGTGGTCTCGATCTGCGATCATGCCATCCTTCTCGAAAAGGGAAGCATCTTCGCGCAAGGCGAGCCCGGGGTGGTCGGCAACATTTATCACGAGCTGCTGTTCGGCCCGCCCAAGATCGAGGCTCCGGTTTATCCGGAAGCAGCCGGCGGCGAGCGCAGCATCGCGGAGCCGCCCGCCGGGGCCGCCGGGAACCGCCGCGACGAAACAGCCGCCGAAGAGGAGCCGGCCGCGAACGCGCAAACGGCCCCGGCAGCGCTTCAAGCCGCCTCCGCATCATCGGCGGAATTTCCTCTCCACGAATCCGGCGACACGGACGTCGCGACCGGTACGCTTGAGATATCGTGCGCAGATGACGAATTGTCCGCATCGGAGACGATCAATCGTGCGCACCGATATGGCGACGGCGCCGTGCAAATCCGGGATTTTCACATCACAGACCCGCGCGGCAATCCGGTCTCGATGCTCGAGAGTTTAGGGCCCTACGAATTCGTTTTTTATTTGGAGGCGACGCGCAATGCCAATGACCTCAGCGTGGGAATCATGGTAAGAAGCCCGCGCGGCATTGAGGTTTTCGGCGCCAATACGCGGCTGCTGAACCAATTGCGTGACATGGCGGCAGGAACCTGTTTGCGCGTGAGGGTCCCGTTCCGCGCAAATCTCGGCCACGGCACATATTTCGCAAGCGCGGCTGTCGCCCGCAAGGACAACCTCGTGCACGATGCCCGCTACGATGCGCTGCAGTTCACGGTCGACAAAACGGCTTACCACGATGCATCGTTGACAAATATAGATCCGGAATTTTTGTTCGAAGCCGTCAAATTTCAGAAGGCAGGAGACTTGGATCGAGCTGATGTCGTTTGACGGCGCGAGATCGGAATAAGGGATGGAAATCCATATTAACCTCGCGGTCGTGCTGCACGATTGGTTTTGCCGCCACACGCCGACCGGGCCCGTGTTAACGTTGGGCCTCGGGGATGCGATGTTTCGGATTCAAGAATTTGACCGAGTACTCGGTCGTGAGTCGACCCTCAGCGTGAGGTCGTCGCCGCTCCTGCTGATGACTAAGCGCGACGTATTTACTGAGCTCGGCCTGGGGCCGGTCAGCGCCCTCGACATTACCAGCCGGGACGGCGTCGATGTTGTTTGCGACTTGAACGATCCCGACCCGCCGGTGGAAGCGCGCCAGCGATTTGGACTGATCGTCAACGGCGGCACCTTGGAGCACATCTTTCACGTGCCGAACGCGCTGGCAAATCTCAATTGCATGCTCAAGCCGGGCGGCGCCATCCTGCATGTGCTGCCGTGTAACAATTGGGTCGACCACGGCTTCTACCAGTTCAGCCCGACACTGATGTTTTCCTACTATGCGGCGCTGCAATTCGACGTGCTCGAGTCGGCGATGATGATCTACAACCCACGCCGCAGCGAAGGTCATCTATGGGAGATCAGGGCGGCGCCGTCGGGAATTTCGGGTGCCGGCAAAAGCGGAGTGCTGGACGATCGGACATACCTGCACGTCGTGCTGGTCCGGCGCGGGAGCGCGTCACAGGAACGCTTGGGCTCGATCCAGGCGCTCCACGCCGGCAAGCCGCGCACGCGCGGCGGTCCGCGCTGGTTCTCGCCCTTTGACTTGAATTACGGGACGCGGATCGATCATCCGAACAGATACATCGTCCCGTTGCGCGACTTCAGCAAAGATGAGGGCCTTGGCTGGACCGCACGGCTGCCCGAGCTGAAGGATTACGCCGACGACCCGGAATTTCCGATTCGATCCTCCCTCGTCATATTGGAAAACGAGCGGGCGCTCGGACCGCCGCACGCCTCGCACGCCGCCATCCGCACGCACGGCGGCGGCTCATATTCGCATTGGGAGGATAAGCTGTTTTTCTCGACCTCGGATGACAGCGACCCGAACAGCAATGGCCGGCGGTATGTGGCTGTTATTCCGCCGCCGTCATCCTTTTGAGGGGGCCGGAGCGTGACCAAAGCGTCGAGCAATGGGCGCTTGTGCTCCGTCACGGACATCAGTCACGCGGGCGGACACTGCTTCACCGCCCCGACGCCGGACGATGCGCCGAATGGCGACGATCTTAATCTGCCGAGTCGATCGAATCTTCGTCTGTTCGAGGATGGCGTCGAGTTGGGCCCGGCGCATTCCCTGCACGACGATATATTCGCGCGGGGCGAGGGGCGGTTCTCTCATTGGGGCCGCTGGCTGATGTTCTCCAGTTCGGACGGCAGCGATCCGCGGGAAAATGGGCGCTCCTATCACATCGTCTATCTGTTGAAGGACGACGTTAAGGGCGCAATTCTGACGGCGGCGCTCAACGTGGACCTCGCGGAGTTGGCGCCCGAAGAACGCTACGCCTGGGGCGAGCGTGTCTTCTCGGCCCTCGTCGACAATGTAAAGCTGAGCGAATATGGCCGATCGATATTTGCCGATGCGGGGTTCCTGGCCGACTACGAAAAATTCGATCGCGACAATTACCGCAGCTTCGACCGCAAGTTTGTCATGAAAGAGTTGCTGAAAATAGCACTGCCGCTGAGCGGGGACGTGGCGGAATGCGGTGTTTTCCGCGGCGCCAGCGCCCACCTCCTGGCGAAGGCGATGGCGGAGAAGAATCGGAGAAAGCGATTGCACTTGTTCGACTCGTTCGCCGGATTATCCGAGCCAAATGCCGCGATCGACGGCTCTTACTGGCGCGCGGGCGAGCTGGCCTGCGACCTGGGCGAGGTTGCCGTCAACTTGAAACAGCATGCGAGCCGCGTTGTGTTCCATCCTGGCTGGATCCCGGAGCAGTTTCCCGAGGTTGCCGACAGGAAATTCTGCTTCGTGCATGTCGATGTGAATCTCTATCAGCCGACGCGCGATGCGCTCGCGTTCTTCGGGCCACGCGTGGTGGCGGGTGGAATCATCCTGTGTGACGGCTATGGTTTCGAGACCTGCCCGGGCGCCCGCCGTGCCGCGGAAGAATACACCGGCGAGAGCGGTCAAACGGTCGTTCACCTGCCGACCGGCCAGGGAATTATCTTCGCCGGCCGTTGACGAGCCATCGTCACATGGAGAGACAACTGGATCGCTATCACGACGAAGTATCCCGGGGAGAGCGCTTCGAGTTCGGCAGGAACTGGGCGCGATTTCTGCGCGTGCTCGACGACAGGCGCGTCGCGATCGCCGAGCAATCCCTGAAAACCATGCTCAAGGTCGATAGCCTCGCGGGCAAGTCCTTCCTGGACGTCGGATCCGGGAGCGGATTGTTCAGCTTGGCCGCGCGGCGTTGCGGGGCGGTGGTCCATTCGTTCGATTACGATCCTCAATCGGTTTCCTGCACGCTCGAGCTGAAGCGGCGGTATTTCCCCGAGGATTCCAACTGGGCCGTGGAGCGCGGTTCGGTGCTCGATCGTACCTATCTCGACAGACTTGGCACCTTCGACGTTGTCTATTCCTGGGGGGTGTTGCATCACACCGGCCGGATGTGGGAGGCCTTCGATAACGTCAAGCCGTTGGTGCGCATGGGCGGCCGCCTCTTCATTGCCATTTACAACGATCAGGACGAGGTCACCGATCGCTGGGCGCGCGTGAAGGAACGGTTCAACTCCCTGCCACGGCCGCTTGCGACGCTATACGCGCTCAAGATCATTGCGACCGACGAGCGCAAGTCGGTCGTCAGCCATCTCCGCACGGGCGGGATCGGAAACTGGCTCAAGTCGTGGTCCGAATACGACAGCAATTCAGCCCGCGGCATGAGCCGATGGCACGATTGGATTGATTGGATCGGCGGCCTGCCTTACGAGCGTGCCTTGATCGAGGCGGTGGTCGACCGCTTTGCCGGCGATGGATTTCGGCTCGTCAATCTTTTCGATTGCAGCAATGGATACGGCTGCAACGAATTCGTCTTCAGCCGCGATGCCCCGCTTGGAACGCCGGTGCAGAGTCTTATTCCGGTTGGGACGTCGGTGGCGCGACGCTATGGGACACGGGTCATGGGGCCGTTCGAACTCACCAGCGCGGGTTGGGTTGGCCACCTGTCGCGCCCACCGACGGTGCCCGAGGGTGCATCTCTCCTGCTGTTCAAGGATCGCGATCTTATCGGCTCTGCGAAAGCAGTCGAGCCGAGGCGAGTGCTCGTAGGCACGCCGCAGGAACAGGCCGCCGCGATCGAGGGGAACACGTATCGGGTCCTCAGCGCCTTTGTGCGAAAGCCCGCGGGCCCTTTTGCCAATTTACGCGGCCATATGTGGAGGTGGGAGGTGGGCGATCTCGAGCCGACCGCCGATAACATGGATAGCCCCCGCAGATCGACGGTTTGCGTTTTCGAGAACGGACAGCAGCTTCCTTTCGCTCATTCGCTGCACGAAGACATAGCCCGCGTCGGGAAAGGCCGTTTCTCGCACTGGGCCCGCGAGATTTATTTTGCGCCGCTTTCGAACTCGGACCCTAATGGCGATCCGGATCGCTTTGTCCTCGTGATACCGGTGGAATCAGAGATATGATCTGGTCCTGACGATGCCCACGCGCCTCGAGTGGACCCCGCGTTTGATCTCGCGGTTTTGGAACGGCATCGCCCAAACGGGCGTGCTCGACGCGATGAGCTTTGCTCATCTGGCCGGGCCGGCCCTCATGGAATTTCTCGATAATTGGATCGAGCCGGGGGCCCGTTGTCTCGACTACGGCGGCGGGAGCGGACAATTGCTTAATTTGATGGTCGAGGCGGGATATCGCACGGCAAGTTTTGAACCGAGCGTCCGCCGCGCCGGCGACATCAAGGCCTTGATGGCGGGGAAGCCGGAATTTCTCGGCGTCATTCCCAGCTACGATCGCGCTGGCTTCGATTTTGTCGTTTGCACCGAAGTCATCGAGCACATTTTGCCTTCCGATATCGACAATTTCATGCGGTCGATGACACGAAGGGTCGCGCCCGGTGGACTTTTGTTCCTGACGACGCCCTTCGCGGAAAATCTTGTCGAAAATGACGTCTATTGCCCTTGCTGCGACCACGTGTTCCACCGTTGGCAGCACCAGCGCTCGTGGCAACTCGGCGAGGTCGAAGGGTTGATGCGTCGCTGGGGGCTGACGACCGAGTGGCTCGGTCGCGTTGGCTTCGATGATCCGCATTACGTCCGTGATTTCAACCTGAGGCGCCGCTGCGGCGAGCCGTGGCCGTGGCTCGATAACAGCGCGAAGGTCCCCATCATCGGCCGAGGCGATCACATCGTCTATATCGGCCGCAAACCAAACGAGCGACCCATGTCGTTAAGCGATCCGGAGCACATGATTTCGGCCGGCCTCTCGATGGTCAAGGCGACGGGTGCGACACCCATCGTCGTCGTTCCTTCGTCTCTCGATCGGATCGATGCACCCGTCGTTATCGTCGCCAACGACCTGATTGAAAAAGCCCGCGCCGAGGCAAGCCACCCCGACGGTGCGGATGCCGTCACAGCAGTCGAAGAGGGGCATGCGCGATCCGATAACGGGCAGGGGACGATGATGGTGTTTCCCGGCTCGATGGACCTGCTTCAGCGCGCCGTCGAGGAGGGACATTTGCCGCAAACGCGCGCCGCGTTTGTGTTCGAGGATGGTTGGCGCCGGGTCCGTCCATTGATCGGTCAGGATGTGCGGCCGAGCGATTTTTCAGAGAAGCGTGGGCGCATCTGGTCGTTGATCGAAGAGCACTATCCCTCAGCCTTCCAAAGATTCCGCGATAATCAATACGCCCGCCGCATCCAGCCGTGGCTCGATGAACGCGAGAATGAAATTCTGCCGACGCTGCTGTCGCCGGGAAACTTTCCGTACCGTCTGTCACACGTTGTCGAACGGCGGGTCCTGCTCGGCGTCAGCACGCTCGGCAGCGGCGGCGCCGAGAGGCAGATGGTCAATACCTTGCAGGGTCTGCGCGCGCGCGGGTTGGACGACGTCCACATGCTGGTCGAGTATTTGCACGATGCGCCCCAAAACGCCTTCTATCTCGATAAGGCCTTGAAGGTCGGTGCCGGCGTGCATGTTGCTCCCAATGTCGAGCGTGGAACGAGCCCTTGGGCTCTGCAACACCCGCACTTTCGAGATGTCCTCACAGATGGCTTGATCGGTCGCATTCTCAATGCCGCCGCGGTCATCAAGAAGCTGGCACCTGAAATCGTTTACACCAGCCTGGATTGGACCAACATCACCGTCGGCGTTGCTGCGGTGCTTGCCGGAGTCCCGAAGGTTTTCATGTCGGGCCGCAACCTCGCTCCCACCTATTTCGAATTTTTTCAGTGGTTCATGTATCCCTGCTACCGGGCTCTTGCCGGCCATCCGAGCGTTCGACTGCTCAATAACAGCGATGCGGGCCGCAGTGACTATGCTAGGTGGCTCAAACTCGACCGCGATCGGATTACGGTGTTGCGCAACGGACTCGCAAGCGAGGAGTTCCCGGTCGTCGATGATCTCGAGCGACGCGCGGCGCGGCGCAGCCTGGGCATCGATGACGCCAGCCGCGTCGTGGTTGGAGCGTTTCGCCTCTCGAGCGAAAAACGTCCGCTGCTATGGATCGAAGCCGCCGCCAGGATCAAGGCGCGGCTGCCCAATGCGGTATTTCTGCTTTGCGGCATCGGGCTCATGGATGCGGAGGTGCGAGCCCGGGCAACGGCGCTCGGTCTCGACTCGTGCATCCGCTATCTGGGCGTGCGCGACGACATCCAAACCGTATTTTCCGCCGCCGATGTGGTCCTGCAGACTGCATTGCAGGAAGGAACCCCGAACACTCTCATCGAGGCCCAGGCCGTCGGGATTCCCGTGGTCACGACGGCGGCCTTCGGCGCTGCCGAGGCCGTCGATGACGGCGTGACCGGGTTCGTAGTACGCGACGAAACGCCGGGCGGCCTTGCCAAGGCGGCCCTGTCGATCCTTCAAGCTCCCGCATTTGGACGGGCTGCCCGCGAGGCGGGGCCGAAGTTCGTGGAAGCGCGATTCGGATTCGAGCGGATGATCAACGATACGCTGCTTGCCTTTGCCGACGCGGGCGTAGCCTGGGCGCTCGAATACCTCCCGGAGCCGCTTCGCCATCGGGCGTATCTTCGCATCGATGCACCTGCTCACGATACCGGTCACGCCTGGATCATGCCCGTGCCGAAACTCAAGCCGCTGGGCGACGATGCCGAAGACCCGCGCCGATCCCGCCTCGTGGTGCTGGAAGACGGCAAACCGCTCGGGCCTCCGCACACTTCGCACGAGATCGTTCGCAGCAAGGGCGGGGGAGCTTTCTCGCACTGGGAAGGACGGATATACTTCTCGGCATCGGACAATACGGATCCGGCGTGCAATGGGCGCGAGTACGTCGCTATCATTCCGCGATAACAAGCGATGACTTTTTCCGGCATCACTGCATTGGTTCGCCGCAGCCTGGGCGGGCGGCAAGTTCTCGCTGGGCCGTTCGGTCGCGACCAAGGGCATCTTTGGATTGCCTCCTCCGCTCCTTCCGGTGGAGACGATGAGACCAACCCTTTTCGCTCTCGTCTTTGCCTCTACGAGAACGACACGAGGCTGACGGCGGCACATCACGGACATCCTTCGATTCGCCTCGGGGGGAGCGGCAGATACAGCCACTGGGGACGCAGGGTTTTCTTTTCGACGACAGACGGCTCCGATCCCAACACAAACGGACGAACCTATTCCTTCGATTTCTCGTTGGACCTGGAAACGTGGGAAAGGGAGCGCATCGAAAGGTCAGCCAAACGGTGGTACCAGCACCCCCACAGCGCGCAATTCATCGCACGCGGCGGTGACCTGATCCCGCCCCCTTTGATCGCCAACCTAGGATTGACCAACAAATGCAATTTGCGTTGCGAAATTTGCGGCAGCCAGAAACATCTCGATGTGACCGGGATTCGGCGGCGCCACATGGAGTTCGCGACGTTCGAGGCGGTCGCCGAAACGCTGTTTCCGGTCCTCTCGCAGGTCGAGCTCAACAGCCAGGGCGACCCGCTTCTGCATCCGGGCATCGATGACGTGCTGGCGACGATCGAACGCCACCGCTGCGAGGTCAAGATTCAACACAATGGAACATTGTTGACGGATCGCATCATTGACTTGCTGCTGCAGCAACATGGAATGTTGATGCTCTCGCTCGATGCCGTGGGCGACCGTTTCGACGAAGTCCGCCGCGGCGGCGTTTGGATCAAGGCAGAAGCGGGATTGACGCGGCTCCTGCGCGAGCGCGACCCGTGCCGTCTTTCCGTCGGCGTCTACCCGACATGGACGACGCGCACAATCGGAGAAGCCATCAATATCGCCAATTGGTGCTCGGAGCACGCGGTCGATGTAATCGGATTCCACCGTTATACCCCGGTGCAGGGCTCCTGGGAGGAGGCGCCCACCGAAGAGATGTACCGCAGGGCGCGCGATCAACTGCGGCAATGGTGCTTCGATCATGGCGATCCATTGCGAATCCTTTTCGAGGGCGAAGGTCTTAACCGCAAGGACCCCTCCGACCGAAGGACTCAATACGCAGACGTGCAAAAGGCTCTCGCCCTTCAGGACACCGGCCATGTCATGTTTCCGATAGCGCTGGGCCGATTTGGCGCCGATCCGTTCATGACCTGCGCCGCGCCAAACGAATATGTGGAAATAAGTCTCGATGGAAAAGTCAGTGTTTGCTGTCGCTCGCAGGACGTCTCGCTTGGATACGCCACTTCGGTCGATGACTTCGCAAAGGTGTGGCTCGGACAAAATTATGGCAATATCCGACGCTCGCTCGTCCGAGGCCAAACAGGAGCCTACCCTCTTCCTAATTGCCTCGGTTGCGTGAAGTTTTACGCGCCGCAAGAGGACAGAGAACGGCGGGCAATAGATTATGTCAGACCCACCGTCGACGATGTGGATCGACTGCGCCTTGACGAGGAAGACGAATACCTGGTCGAAGGCATTCAAAAAGAACAGGGGTTCTGCCACATCGCAATGTTCCCTCTCGGAATCCGACCCGATAGCTTCGAGCTTTGGGAGGACGATACGCCACTGGGACCCGCAGGATGCCTGCATGACGAAATTCGCAAGAAAGGAGCCGGGCGGTATCACATTGGTGCGACATCCGTATATTTTTCCGCGTCCGACGGAACTGATGCGCGCCGGAACGGCCGCACTTACTCGCTCCGTCGTGTTTCTCGCGCTGATGTCAGAGCCGCCGGGTACTCAACAACTTGAAAATCTCGCTCGAGTTCACCTCCGCGGCGGCGGCAGCGCGCCGAATATCGATGCTAGCCGAGGATGCCTTGCTGGAGTTAGCCCGATTAGGATCGCTTGCGGATGGCCCGATCATTGAGATCGGCCCCTACATCGGCGGCAGCACATGTGCATTGGCGGCCGCAGAGACCGCTCGCGTCGTCGCGGTGGAACTCGGTGGGCCCAATCGCGAGCATCCCGAATTACCAACCGAGGACACTCTCGCCGATCTGGAGAGGAACTTAATTCGAGCGCGCGTTCGGCAGCGGGTCGATGTGGTTCCCGGGTATTTCGCGCGCTTATCGGTGTTCGAGCAAGTTCGCCAATACCTGTCGGGACAGCAAGCTGGGATGTTGTTCGTCGACGTCACGCCGGGCACTGAAATCGCCGTCCAGCAATACGCCCCATTGCTAAGAGCCGACGCATATATCGCCATCGATGACTATCGGTCCGACCATGCGGTGCAGAAAGCGGCTCAGGTCCGTTCTTTTGTGGATCGGGCGGTTGGAGATGGGATGCTTGAGGAAATCGGTGTTTACGGGTGGGGGACTTGGTTTGGGCGCTTGACGGGCGGTGACGCCATTCGGCGGATCAGGGACTTGCCAGTCTCGTTGCCCTTGTGGCACGCGGGGGGATATGCGTGGCACGCATTTGTCGGTCACGACGCGTTAGCGGATGAGATATCCGGCGGAGCCAGCCCATTGGAATTGCTCGAAGACGATCGACCGCTGGGGCCTCCCCATACCATACACGACACGATTCGAATGGCCGGCTTGGGTGGCTATTCGCATTGGCGCGGGACGTTATATTTTTCGACGTCGGATAATTCATGTCCTGAAACCAACGGTCGACGCTATTCGATCCGAGTAGGCGGGTCGGTTTGGAATCTCCGAAACCACCAGCTCTTTCCTTAGCACTCCTCTGGAAGCCGTAGAAACGCGATGTTCGCAGGTTTTCAAGCATCAAAGGGACCGTCGATGGGCACCGGTCTTCGCATGATACCCATTAAAGGTGCGGTTCCCGAAAGCGGCTATTCCTGGCGGGTCGAGCTACCCGATGAGGTTCCCGATGGAGACGGTCCCGACTGGCCTCCGAGATCGATACTACGCCTGTTCGAAAATGGAGTTGAGATTGGTCCGGGGTACGCCTTGCACGACGAGATTCGTGGGTGTGGAGGCGGTCGTTATTCCCACTGGGGTCGCAACTTGTATTTCTCAACCTCGGACAACAGTTCGCCGATTGAAAACGGCAGGTTATATGCCATTCCAGTAAATTGGGTGAACGATGGCACCCGCCTCACTGACGAAATTGCGCAAGAAATGTCCGTCCAATTCAAACGACGAATTCATGACGATGTTGAATATGCGGTTCAGCTTACCAACAGTTACCTAGGTCAGCTCTCCGTTGCCGGCTTGAATATCAAGGGATTACGGATTTTGGAACTAGGGCCCGGCGTTAACTTCGCGCCACAACTCGTGCTTTCGTCGATGGGCGCCAGCGTTGCCGTTGCAGATCGATTTATCGTGCCTTGGAATAATAATTACCACGTCTCGTTTTATCGAGAATTTCGCGAGCGTTGGGCTGCTGAATTACCTGCCATTGATCGTGTCTTGCGTGATTGCGCTTACTCGCCAGAGGCGATTTCTATCTTTGCCAACCCCGCTGAAAATCTTGTTGATATCCCGCCTGCCGCTTTCGATCTGATAATATCGAATGCTGTGTTGGAGCATATCTACTCGATGCGCGCCGTTTGCCGAGAAATGGCTCGCATCACGGCACCTCGAGGATTTAATATGCATCAGGTCGATTTTCGCGATCACAACGATTTTGCCCAACCGTTGGAGTTCCTCATAATATCGGACCAGGAATATGACAGCCAATTCGGCCAGAGCAATGGCAAGCGCGGAAACCGTTTACGCCCGTCGGAAACGCGGTTCCTCTTCGAGAAAGAGGGCTTTGAGCATTTGAGTTTCGACGTCGATCGTCGTTGTGATGTCAGTTACCTTGAAAGTTTTCTTCCCCGGCTGCGCATCGCATCATCGCGTTATCGGGATTGGCCTACGGAGGAGCTCGACATTCTCAGCGGTCGAATGGTGTTCAGGAAGAGCGGCTGAATAGGTTATGCCGTCATCCGAAGCGTGCCCATTGCAAACGAATCCAACCAGGATTATCGGCGGATTGACAGTGGTTGCCGTCTCGTTCGGCATCACGGTCTTGCTGCTAGAACGGTTTGGCGGCCCCCCCGACGATTGCGACGGCGACCGGCTGATAGCAATGAACCCTCCTTTCGACTCCAATGGCGGCAAGGCTTTCGTCGCTCATATCCAGGTTCCCGGCGCAGATACGAATGAGATGCCGCGGCGGTCGACTTTGGTCGTGTGCGAGGATCACAAACGACTGGGACCTGCGCACACGTTGCACGAGGATATCCGCGGAACCGGACGCGGCCGTTATTCGCATTGGGGTGCCGATGTGATCTTTTCCTCGTCGGATGACTCCGATCCCAACACGAACCGGCGCCGTTATTCCTATCTGGCGAAGTAATTTTGCTGCCGCTTTTGGCCAGAATTTGAAACGCCCGCTATCGCGATCGTGCGCCGGCTTCCGCGACCATCGCGGCGAGGCCGGTGCCGAGCGAGCCGCCGGGACCGAGTTCGGCAACACGGCCGAGCGGGACGCGCGCCCCGTCGCGGCATGGACCTTGACCAGATGCCGCATGAAAACGCTTTAGCAATAGCGCGCGGATATCGTCTCGACGGGGCGGTAAGTGTAGCGGGAGGCCGGGACAACGAACGTCGAGCCGTGAGACCGTCACGTTCGGCCAGAAGAACCTCGACCGTTTCAGGCGGCCGACGGCACCAGGCGCGACTCGCGGCCGCAAGCTTAGAACTGAAAATAGATGAATGCGCGTGGAGCGGCGCTGCTCGCGATCAGCACGCCGACGGCAAGGCAGGCGTAGGCCGCTGCTTTGAACGGCAGCCAGGTCCGCAGAAGCCGCTGCTCAACCGCGGCGAACTCAGTTGTCGCTTGCCAAAACCAGGCAAGGAAAATCACGCACACCGCTACCGCCGCTCCATTGGTGATTTGCACCGAGCTTTCGAAGGCGAACATCCGAGCCAAAATGGCCCAGGCGTCGCCGAGACTTTGAGCGCGGAAGGGAATCCACAGAAAAGTCACGACTTGGAATATCGCCGCGCCGCCGATCAGGCGCCGGCGAACCCCGATCGGCGCCGGGGCGTCCCCGGTGTAAACGGGAGCGCGAATCCCGAGGGCGCGCTCGATCGAGAGCAGCAGGCCGTGCATGGCCCCCCATAGAGCGAAGTGCCAAGCCGCACCGTGCCAGAGTCCCCCCAGGAACATGGTCAGCATCAGATTGCGATAGGTGCCCCATTTCGCTCGGGTGCGATTTCCGCCGAGCGATATGTAGAGGTAATCGCGAAGCCAAGTAGAGAGAGTTATGTGCCAGCGCCGCCAGAATTCCGTGATGCTCATTGCGACATAAGGTCGGCGAAAGTTTTCCGGCAGCTCATAGCCGAACAGCACTGCACTCCCGCGGGCGATGTCAGTGTACCCGCTGAAATCGAAATAGATCTGAAAGGCGAAGGAATAAACGCCGATCCAGGCCGTAAACGAGTCGATGGTGCCGACATGCTCAAAGGCGTGATCGGCAAAGAGTGCCAGCGTATCGGCCAGCAACATCTTCTTGAACAGCCCGCTGGCGATCAGGAACAGCCCGCGCTCCAGGTGCTCCCGCGTCAGCTGAAAGGACTGTCCGATTTGCGGGAAAAAGGTCTTCGCCCGGACAATGGGTCCGGCAATCAAATGCGGAAAGAACGAGACGAGAAACGCTATCCGCGACCACTTGCGTTCCGCCGGAATGACGCCGCGGTATACGTCGATCGTGTAGCTCAACGCCTCGAACGTGTAGAACGAAATGCCCACCGGCAGAAGTACATTCAAATCAACCCAGTCTAGCTTGAAACCGACGAGTGCGGCAGCGGACGAGATGCTCTCTCCAAAAAAGTTGACGTACTTGAAGAAGAACAATAAGCCGAGATTCGACGTCAACGATACGCACAATAGTGCCCGTCGCCGCGCCTTGGATCGCTCATCTTGCATCGCCAAACAGACGAAGTAGTCCACCGTGACGGCGAGCAGAAGCAGCAGAATCTGCCATCGATTGTTGCTGTAGTAGAAGTAAAAGCTCGCCAGCAATATGAACCATGTTCGCAGCCGCAAAAAGCGGCGCAGCAGGCACGATACGGTTAAGCAGGTGACGAGAAAGACAAAGTATTCGAACGAGTTGAATAACATTCCGTAAGCCCCGTGCTACTCCGACGAGGGTCCCGATAGCGTCTTGATCGGATAGGCCTGAACGTATGGCCTTATTTTCTGGACCAACATTGGAATGAACGTCCGGGCGCCGCGGCTATTGATGTGATCGTAGTCGAAGTAGTCCTCGTCCGTCAGTCGTTCAAAGTCGACACTCACATAGGGAAAGCCCGCTTCCTGCACTCGCTTTGCAACGACGCCGCGCATGTATTTATGATATCGGCGCCGTTGTTCGAGGCCGCCGCTGTAGACGAACGGAGCCTCGTCAATCTCATTTACGATTATGTCGACGCCGTTAGCTTTGAAAATCGACAGTATTTGCTCGAAGATATGCCAGTATGGTGGCTCGATAATCGGCTGATCACCCCGTACAGTTGGACCCCTTTCCGTTTGTTTTTGACGAAAAAAGCTGTGATCGACTTCAATGCGATAGTAGCTGCCGCGACGAAAGTGGACAGTTAGCGAAGTAATTTTGTCGCCGTCCCGGTTCAGGTCAACCGAATGCACATTCGGAAGATCCCGGTATATTTGTGCCAGATCGCGTGCGTCGAGTGTGGTCTTTTCTAATAGCTCACTCGAAGGCAGGGGTAATGATTCTGCGGCTTCGGTTTGTGTAATGCCGGAGAGCGTCGCCCAGTCGAACGGTCGATTTAGAAAGTCGAGGAAGTCCTGCCGAACAGCTCCCCTGGTCGCCAAGAAACGCAAAGCGGGATTGAAATAAATGAGGTTATCGGCCATGCCTTTAGTGGGTACTCCCCAAGCCAGGTAGCGAACGGCATTTCGGAAACCGATCGGATAAACGTGGTGAATGCCGGTGCTGAACGTAAAATTTTGCCAGCCAAGTGACCACACGACTGTCGTACCCTTTGGAATGATGGGAGCTAGGTCCTGTACGAGTGCGAGCTGGGTCGGAAACCAATTCGCGAACGACGCGAGATTGAACGAGCTTGTATTCAATAATGGATCAATCAGTTCCGGATGCATTGCACAGTAGGTTCGGCTGTCGCCAAGAAAAACCAAGTTGTAGTCTGCAGTATGTCCGCGATACCAGGCTGCACGATCCGTCAAATTACCCACCGGCGCAGGTTGGACCGGCGTAAAAGCGGAGCTTCCATAGATAAAGTCGGCCACGCCAAGGCAGGCGCCGGTGCATATCGCGTACCAGACAAGAGCCTGCGATACCCCGATGCACAGACGATTGCCGAGTGCTCGCAGCCAGGCAGTAAGCGCCGTTAGCTGGCGCCAAAGTACGATCAGTATCACCAGATCAAAAACTATGAACGGAACAAGGGATAAACGATGAAGCGCGGTCGACGACTCGATTGTGTAAACATGACGACCGCTGCGGGGGTCGCTGCCATCGCTGCTGGAAAAGTAAATCCAATCGCCCCAATGGGAGAATCTTCCTGCCCCCGTCAGGCGAATATCATTATGCGAGGAATGCGCCGGCCCGAGGGGCCGTGCATCCTCCAGTAGTATGAGCCTTGAGGCCGTCGCGGTTGTAAGATTGTCCGATGGAACCGTATAGAAAGGACCCACGTCGAAATGTACCTCGGCCAGATAGGCCTTCCCGCTGTCCGGCATAATCGCTGCGGTCGGAACCGCATTAGTGACTCTGGGAGCGAACCAAATCGCGACGGCCAGCAGCGCGTTTACGAGCCCGATCAGCCCGATCAGGCTAACCACTGTCCACCGGTGGCCTTTGTGAGCGCGCTGCATGGAGCGAAATCGCGGTGAGCGTTCTACAAGTGATGTGACGGTCGATCTTATCGGAGTGCCGGGTTGCGCGGGCGTTCCTACGGCGAAGTGGACGGCGGTTGTAGCCGATGCCGCCCCTAAAGGGATACCAACCGCGAGACCGGCTCGGGGGTGGCCTCCCGCATGCCCAACGCAATAGCAGGCACGGAGTTGATTTGTCGCCTACTATGGTACGCTCCACGCCTCTTTTTGCATTGCGAAGGCCGACATAGTAATTCATGCAACTGGAGGGGGCGGCTTCACCTGGATGACCGGTTTGGCCATCAGGGATGCGGGTAGCTCGTTTGAAATCGACATTGATCAAGGTCACCGGGGCGCTGATGGTGATTGCCGTCTCGTTCGGCATCACGTTGTTCTATTTGCAGCGCTCCGGCCATGTAGTCAATGACTGCAAGAGCGATGATTTATTGGCGTTGAAACCGCCTTTTGGGTCGTACGGAGGAAAGGCGTTCGTTGCCGCTTTCCAGGTGCCGGATGGGGATTCGACCCAACAACCGAAGCGGTCGACCATTGTATTGTGCGAGGATGAGAAGCGGCTCGGGCCTGGGCACACTTCTCATGACGAGATTCGAGCCAAGGGGCTTGGCCGATATTCGCATTGGGGATTCGACGTGGTCTTTTCCTCATCCGACAACTCGGATCCCAACACAAACCATCGTCGATATTCATACCTACCGATTCCGCATCAGCAGTAACACCGGCCACCCTTGAATGTCTGGTCACCACCGCGTACGCACCATAGTCGGCAATACGCTCCTCGTAGCCGGGTCACTGGCTACGTTCTTTCTCGGGCTTGAAGCCTTCCTCCGGATTAGCGAGTTGCGGCTGCACGCGGCGCAATACACCCCGCCGCTACCGCAGAAGCGATTTGCCGAGGTTCCGCGTGAGCTGCTCGCACGCGCGGCCGCCCGCAAAGCTTTTCTGACCATTCCGGAAGAATGGAAGCGGCGCGAAGTGTCGATTCCCGGCTCGGTGAGTTCGTACTACTGGCAAGGCGTCCTGCACATTCATAACGCAGATATGATGCGCCACCTTGGCCCCTTTCCGCCGCGCCGGCCGGGTGTGTTCCGCATTGCCATCGTCGGCGACAGCCTTACGTATGGTTACGGCATCGACGAGTCGGATACGTTCACACACTTGCTCGACGATTGGCTTTCGGAAGGCGGCCGAGTCGAAGCTCTCAACCTCGGCGTTCCCGGTGCTCAATCGGAAGATATTGTAAAGGTCATTGAGAAATCTCTGCCCGAGCTAAAACCCGATCTCTTTGTGTATGCGGTATGTGAAAATGATTATCTTCCGTCCGGTGTTGCCCAGTATTCGAGCTATTATGCCGTCCCGCTCCCCGACAGCGTCAAAGACTTTCTAATTTCACACAGCATGGCAGTAGAGTTCACCAGCGATTTGTACGATGCCGCGCTGCGCCGCCTTCATTTGCGTGCTGATTTTTTTGATGATATTCTTGCTGATTTCAATGGCTATCAACAAGGCTTTGATAACAACCTGATCCGCATGTCGACTGCCGTGGAAAAGGCTGGATTGCCGCCGATCATCGGAGTGGTTCTCGATCAATATCCCACCTACGGCGGTACAGGATATCAGATCGCGCGCGTTGCGGAACGCGCGATGCGGCGGGCGGGCTTTGATGTCATCGAGACGGAATCTTATTATCGAAATTATAATAACACTGCTTTCGACGTGAGCCGGTGGGAGGGACACCCGAACGAGGTCGCTCACTACATATGGGCTAAGATGCTGGCCGAACACTTGCGTCAGCACATTGAATCACCCCGCCTCGTTGATCGCCCGGCTGTCGTTGACCGGCCGTAGGGGGATTCGTGACTGGCGTCGGTCTTTATGCATCTCCATCTCGGTGTCCTAGCGCTTTCGGTAAATGACAAAAATGCCGGCGGTCCTCAAATCCTCATCCGCCAAGGCGCGAAACCGGCGCGCCAACTGCGCGCGGGTCAGCTCGGGCGGCGCGGCGACGACATCGGCCGCAAGGAGATCGAAGCCAAGCTCCCGCGCGAGCTTGCGATGCGTGGACAGCGGCTCGCGGTTGATGAGATACGGCCGCGCGCCGCGGATCGCCCGCCAGGTCAAGCCGCCGTAGCCTCGGTGGCCGTCCCATGACGGCGCCGTCCCGTGGCTGCGGAAATCGATCTGATGCGACATCACGCCATTTGGCGCCAGCCACGCGGCGAAGGCGCGATAAACCGCGGTCAAGTCGGCCACATGCTCGAGCACAGCCTGGGAGAATATCCAATCGATCGTTTCGTGCCGTATGAGCGACGAACCACGCCAAGGAGCCACATAGGTGACAAAGGCGCTGTCCGCGGGCGCAGCAGCGGCGAGGTCGCAGCGCAACCGCTCAAGCCGGCTGGGTTCCAGCGCGGTTTCCATGCGTGCATCGTCCAGGATCGAGCGCGGAAAAGCGTAATCGGCGAGCGCCGGCTTGACCTCGGGAAACTCGCCTGGTCCGGGGACGTCGGCGCGTGCGCGGAAAAGCTCAACCAACTCATCGAAGACGCGCAGATTGCCGTCCCGGTTGGAATGGACCTCGGCATCCAGGGCAAAATATTGGCGGGCTCCTGCGATCATCGCGGCGAGGCCGGTGCCCAGCGAGCCGCCGGGACCGAGTTCGGCAATGCGCCCGAGCGGCACGCGCCCGGTCGCGGCGTGGAGTTTTACCAGGTGCCGCATGAAGACGCTGTAGCAATAGCGCGCCGATGCCGTTTCGAGGGGACGGTAGTAATAGCGCGAGGGCGGGCGCAGGAATGTCATCAGCCCGTAGATGATGAGTCGCGCTGGGATCATCGGAAGTAAGCCGCTCGCACCGTCATGTTTGCGTTCAGCGCGGCAGTTCGTAAACATTGCCCAAGTCGCTGACCGTCACCGCGACTCGGGCCCCGCGCTCGTCAAGCAAGCGCCGCAACACCTGCGCCTCGTAGGCGCAAGCAGCGCCGGTCCATTCCACTCGCGTGTCGCCGCGCCATAGGTCCTGTGAGAGCTGCGGCAGCGCGTCAAGCACCGTGCGGTCCATTGCAACGCCATACGTGTCACGGAACAGCTGCTCGACGCGCTCGCGCGGCCACATGCCGCGCTGCGGCGCGTCCGGAACGAAGACATAGCCGACGTGGTTCGCCGCGATGAGCGCATCGAGACCGATGAAGTCCTGCAACAGATAGATCGGCACGACGCTGCCGCCGAGATAGACGTAGGATGCGATGCCCACATAGGGAAAGTCGATGGCGAAACAGGCCGGTAGCAGAAGCTTGCGTTGTGAAGTCACTCTGTCTTTGAGCGCATCGTAAAGCTGGCGATAGGCGCCCACTGCCGGCCGGTCAAAATACCAGGGCCGGTCGCCGATAATGACGCAGGCGGCCCAGATGAGGATCGCAGCCGCAGCGGCCGGGCGCCAGAAGGGGCGCAACACGAGATACGCGCCGCACAGTGCAAATACCAGGATCGGTCCGAGCAGCGGCAGCAACAATCGGTGATAACCGCTGGCGAGGTAGATGCGTCCGATTCCGAGGAACCCCACGCCGTAGACCACCAGAGGGATGCCGAGGCTCACCAGTCGGCTCAGTCCCTCACAACGGCGCACGACGAATGCAATCGGCGCGATCACGGCGGCGACGGCGAGCAGGCCGGTAACAAAGTTCCCGAACGCGTCCACCGTGATGCTTCTAAGCACCCGCAGGGGTACGGTCGTGAAGAATTCACCGATCGGGACGCCCGAGTTCGCGTGGAGGTCAGACCGCACGCCAAGGGCATCGTGGACCATCCTCCACGGCGTGACACCGAACGCGACCATCAGCCCCCCGGCAGCGGCGGCGGCGCCGAGAATGAAAGCACCCGCGGTGAGCGCACCGTCGTGTACACGGTCGCCCGACGGCGCGTGTGTCACCCGGGGCGCCGTGATCGGCAGGACGAGGACAATGAAATAGCCGGCGCCCAGGAAGGCGAGATCCTCGTGGGTGAGCGCGGCCGCGGCCGCGCTCATGCCCATCAGCAAGCTCGCAGCCAGCCGTAGGCGCAAATCGATGTGTCGATCGGTCGCCGGCAGCGCCAGCAACGAACAGATCATCACGAAGGTCGCCCCGGCGATGTGCGGCAGCTCGGTGCCGGCGTAGTACATGACGACCGGGTTGACGGAATAGATAGCCGCGGCGGCGAGCGCGATTGCGCTGTTGCGGGCGACGGAGCGGGCGAGCAAATAAACGAGGGCGATATTGATCACGGCCAAGCCGCCGACGAAAGCGCGAATGGCGTAGTCGTTAGCGCCCAGGACTTTCAGGGCCAGGGCATAGAGCGCGTATAAGGAAAGCCGGTGAGCGTCGGAAAAATATTGTCCGTGCAGGAAGTCGTTTGCCACTCCCCAATAGTAGAACTCGTCGACGCCGGTCATCCCGACAGTGGTCAACCCCGCGAACAGGCGACAGGCGGCAAGTCCCATGAGGACGCCGAGCAGCGCCAGGCAAAGGATTGTCGCGAGCGCACCGACGCGACCGCGAAAGCGGCGGGCAGCCGCGGTGAAAAAATCCAACGGCGCTGCCCCCGCCAGAGGGATTGGATTGACCTGCTCCATTTACTCAGGACGCCTGAGTTCGTAGATATCGGCCATTCCCGGTATCATCAGGACGACGCGCGCGCCTCGCCGGTCGAGCAATTGGCGCATGACCTTGGCCTCGAACGCGCATGCTTCCGGCGACCATTCCACTTTCGTATCGTTGCGCCAAACCTCCTGCGGCACACGGGGAAGGCGGTCGAGCAGCCCCGGATCCGGCGCCACCCCATAGGTGGTGACGAACAGCTGCTCGATCCGATCGCGCTCCCACATGCCGCCACGCGGCGGCTCGAGCGCGACGTAAACGTAACCGATATGATTGGCCGCGATGAGCGCGTCGAAGCTGACCAGATTTTGCATCGGATAGATCGGGACGGCGTTGTCGCCAAGGTAAACGGGCGATCCGATCCCGACCCATGGCTTATAAACGGCGTAGCAGGCCGGGAGCAGAAGTTTGCGATGGGCGGTGACGCGGTCTTTGATCTCGTCGTAAAGCGCCCGATACGGAGTAACCGGAGGCGTCGCAAACTGCCACGGCTTGCCGCCGATAACGACATAGGCGGCCCACGCGACGATGGCGATTCCGGCGAGGCCACGCAGCAAGCGTTGCGACAGCAGATACGTGCCGCCCACTGCAAAAACGATGATGAGTGCCGCCAGCGGCACGATCAGCCGCTTATAGGTGCCCTCGAGATAGATCGGGATGACGAGGAGAAAGGCCGCGATATAGAGGACGATGGGGATCTCCAGCGTGAATAATCGCCGCAGGTCATCGGCGCGCTTCCACAGGAATGCCGCCGGCACGGCGACGGCCGCGCCCGTGGCGAGTGCCGTTATCGTGCGTCCGAACGTGTCGACCGTGATCTCCTTGAGAAAGCGCCTCGGGACGATCCACCAGTCACCCGCCAACCGCACCGCGCTGTTCTGATCGAGGGTGGCCTCTAAGGCGCGCATGTCGTGAAGGATTCGCTCGGGCTCGAATCCGGTCGCGAGCAGGGGCCATGCCGCGCCGGCCGCCGATCCCAACACGAAAGCTGCGAGCGCAGCGGCCGCCATGCGCGCGCGTCCGCCGGACACGAGGGGGCGATCGGCCGGAACGGCAAGCGGCAGAAGGATGACGATCAGGTATCCGGCAGCCAGGAAGGCCAGATCCTCATGCGTGAAGATCGCGCTCGTGCTAGCGGCGCCGACCATGAAGGTCGCCGCCAGCCGGGCGCGGAAATTTGCGTCGGCGCTAATTGCCAGCACGGCGCAAAGCGCCGCGATAAGCACGAAGGTCGCGCCGGTGACATGCGGGAGTTCAGTGCCGGCGTAAGCCAACAGCGTGGGATTAAAGGCGTAGACGCCGGCGGCCGCGAGCGCGACCAGTGCGTTGCGTGCAACCGCGAGCGACAGAAGGTAGACCAGCGCCACGTTGGCGACCGCAAAAGCTGCGATGAACGCCCGGATCGCATAGTCATTGACGCCCAAAGTCTTGAACGCCAGCACGTTGAGCGCATCGAAAGCCGGCCGTTCCGAGAGGAAGTCGTGCTCGCCGTGGAGGAGGTCATTTGCGTCTTTCCAATAAGCGAACGTGTCGATGCCGGTCATTCCCACGCTGGTCATGCCGGCGAACAGTCGGCGCGCGAGCAAAGTCATGATCGCGATCAGCATGGCCAGGCACACGAGAGCCACGGCCGCACGTGCATGTCGGAAAGAGATGAGCCGGCCAGCCGCAGCAGAAGCGACGGCCGACGGCTCCGACAGCAATCCGCGCCGGCTAAGCTCGTCCATTATCTTGTTCTCACGCCCCCGCGGCACCGGGCAGTCCGCGTACTTGCAGTTGCCGGCACCGTTATCCGCCCGCCGGCAACTCCTGTAACCGCCAAAGCCCGAGGCTCTTGTCCCGGTAGATCCCCTCGTTCTCGCTGCAGTTTTCATTGATCAGTTCGAGCGGGGGCGGGAAATTGAACGGCTCCGCCTGCAGGTTCAACGGCCGCCAGATTCCGTCCAATTGCGCATTGTCATGCGCCGGGAAGGTCGTCGTCAGCAAGTACGCAGACCCGCTCGCCCGGAAGTTCGCGATCGCCCGCTTCGCAGCGCTGTAATCGAGATGCACGAGCAAATCCCTGCACAGGATTAGGTCGACGCGGGGAACAGGCTGCGTGGTGACGTCGAGCAGGCGAAACTCGACTTTACCGCCGCCATACCGGTTGGCGTTGAGCGCGATCATCGGCGCGACGACATCGACGCCGATGTAGCTCAAGTCATCGAGGCAGACGTGCTTCATCCAAAAGAAGTCGCCGCACGCCGCATCGAGTATCGAGGCGATTGCATAACGGTTGAAAAGATCCGGCAGGAGCCTGCGAATTTCTTCCGTCTGTACAAGGTCGGATCCCGGGCCGGATATCGATTCACCGCCTCCGAACAGGTTTTTGCGGTATATTTCGGTGAAACGCCGCGCGAGCGGCCCTTTTACGCGCCAAGCGTAGAACCAGTTGAAGAACGTTGGCGTCACCGGATGTCCCCGCAGCCATCGATATCGGGACTATTTCTTGCTAGGCCGGGAAGTGCAAGAGCGATCGTAGCTGCCGATGAATGACGTACATGCCAATGCCGTTGACGGCGAACGGGGCGGCTCATCATCCGCGCCGGCGGTGCTGAGCCAAGCGACACGCACACTCGTGGCGGCGGTGTTCGACACGCCTTTTTACCTGGCGCAATGCGCGGACAGTCGCGCGGCTCAAGCCGATCCGTTCACCCATTATCTGGAAACCGGCTGGAGGCAAGGCCTCGATCCCAGTCCGACGTTCAGCACCAACGGCTATTTGCAGGCGAACGCCGACGTGGCGGCTGCCGGCATCTGTCCGCTCGTTCATTACGTCACGATCGGAATTTTCCAAGGCCGTATGCCGCAGGCGGCGAAGTCCGCGGCCGAAGCTCGCCGGCGCGCGAGCCCCGCGCCAGGCACTGTGCCTCCGGTTCCGCTCGCCGAGCGGCTGAAGCGGTCGCCGCGCGCCCCTGCTGTCGTCCCCATGGAAACGGCGCTGCTCGAACGGGTGATCGCGGGAATTGAGGAGCAGGAGCCCGCGGGCCTTGCCATGTCGCTCAGCCACGACGATGCTTTCACCGTCATTGGCGGGGTGCAGAATTGCGTTCGCGACGAGGCGCACGTCTTGCGGCAAAAGGGCTGGGCCTATCTTCACCTTTGCCCGGTGCAACCGTTGCCGCTGCTGGCGGAGGCGACCCCGGCCGAGCAGTTTTTCGTCCGGCTGGGGACTGACCAGGAGCGCCTGGGCGCCGCGAGCCTCGCCGCGTTGGCCGCGGCGCTCGCCCGCCGCCGCTTCGGCGAAGCGCGCCGGGCGTTGATCCTGCATCACTTGATGGGTTTTGCGCCGGAGTCGGTGGCCGAGCTGGCTCGCGCCTTCGCACCGCATGAGACGGTCGTCTGGCTGCACGATTTTTTCACGTTGTGCCCGAACTACGCGCTGCTGCGGAACGACGTGGCCTTCTGCAACGCGCCGGCGCCGGAGTCGAGCGCCTGTAGCACCTGCGTTTACGGTGCGGAGCGCGGGCGTCATCTAGCTCGCCTGAAGCGCCTGGCGGCGGAGTTGAACCCGACGGTGCTCGCGCCCTCCGATACGGCGCTGGCCTTCTGGCGGGAGCGGAGTTTGATGACATACGCCGGCGCGCGCGCGCTCCCGCACGGGGTCCTCGCCATGGGCCCCGAATCACAGGCCTCCGGCGCGGCGTCGGAGACTCCGTTGCGGGTCGGCTTTGTCGGATTGCCGCTTTATCACAAGGGTTGGCACGTGTTCGAACAACTCGTGCGGCGCCATCGCAACGATGCGCGCTACGCGTTCTTTCACCTGGGCACCGTGGCGGCGGCGGAGGCTTCCAACATTGCGTTTGTTGAAGTCGTGCTGGATCGCGCGCGGCGCGACTACATGATCGATGCGGTGGTAACGAACGGCATCGACGTCGTCATCAACTGGTCCCTGTGTTACGAGACATTCTCGTTCTCGGCCCATGAAGCGATCGCCGGCGGCGCTTTCGTCCTGGCGCCCAAGCAGGCCGGCAATATCGTGCCGGCGATCACGCGGGCGCAACAAGGGATTGGCCTCGATAGCGAGCAGGAGCTGTTCGAGCTGTTTGCGAGCGGAAAGATATTCGAAGTTGCAAAACAGCGCCGTTATGGCGAATTTATCAGGAACCCGGCGACCGCCGCTTATCTCGCACCGGATCGCTAAACCCATGCAACGGGCGCGGTGGCTGTATTTGTGCCCTCTCCCCTTGCGGGCTAGCTTGGGCACACATCTATGCCTCGATTTAGGCTTGCTTGGAATGAATCTCGTGTGATTCTGTCTCTGCCGTCGTGATTCGGGAGGCCGAGCGATGGCAGGCATGGATATCGGATATTTCGGCGACGGGCGTCTAAAAAAAATGGCGCTCAGTTGCTGGCACGTGTGTGCGAGCGGCAGACGGTTTGTCTGCGCGCGCTCGGCGACAATCGAGCCGAAAAGGTAAGATTCCGACGCTTTCTGATGAACGAACGGGTCACGACTGGAAGGATGGTGGCCCGGGTGAGACAACGCTTGGCCGAAGCGGTGGCGGGTCGGCACGTTCTGGCGATCCAGGACACCAGCGAAATCAACTACGAGAGCAAACGGGGCCGCAAACGCGGGCTCGGGACCGTCGGCAATGGAAGCGATGTCGGCCTGTTCATCCATCCGGTGCTCGCGATCGATGCCGAGACGGGGGACTGCCTGGGGCTGGCCGATGTCCAGGTGTGGCGGCGCTTGAAGAAGAAGGCCGCCAATTATCGTCAGCAGCCGATCGAAGAGAAGGAATCCTATCGCTGGCTCAAGGGCCCGGAACGCGCCAAATGGGGGTTCGCCAAGGCCGCGATGGTTACGGTGATCGATGACCGCGAGGGAGATATCTATGAGAAGTGGGCGCGGTTACCGGACCGCCGCACGCATCTTCTGACCCGCGCGTGCCGCGACCGCGCCATAACCGGTGGGGGCACTTTGTTCGCCACCATGGCGGCGTTGCCCGAGCGGCACCGCTTCACTCTCGCTCTGCCGACGCGGCCGGGCCGGAGGCAGGCCCGGCAAGCCCTTTTGAGCCTGCGCTTCGCAAAACTGTGCATCTCTCGGCCGCGACCGTGCTCGGACCCAAATGCACCGGCGCAAATCGAATTGTCCGCCGTTGACGTGCGCGAACTCAATCCGCCCGCCGGCGAAGAGCCCGTGCACTGGCGCCTGCTGACCACGCATGACGTCGAAAATATCGAACAGGCCCTCACCGTGATCGGCTGGTATCGGCAGCGCTGGCACGTGGAGCAATTGTTCCGCACCGTAAAGCGGCAAGGGCTCGACCTTGAGGAAAGCGTCTTCGCTGACGGCGAGGCGCTGGAAAAATTGGCCGTCGTCGCGCTGATCGCCGCCTGCCAAACAATGCAGCTCGTGCTCGCGCGCGCCTCCTCCTCTCACAGCCAACCGGCATCGCACGTTTTTGACGATCGCGAGCTGCAAGTTCTGGCTGCCTTGCAGGCCCGGCTGCGCGGACGAACCGTCAAGCAGCAAAATCCATACCCGCCGGGAAGCCTTGCCTGGGCGGCATGGTCAATCGCTCGCCTCGGCGGCTGGACCGGCTATGGTAGCGACAAATCAACCGGACCAATCACCATGCGGGATGGCCTCGAACGCTTCAGAGCCATCGTGCAAGGTTACTTCCTCAATGAAGATCTGTGCCCAAGCTAGCCCCTTGCGGGAGAGGGCGCAAATACGCGCACCCGGATGTGTGGTGAGATAAACGAGACTCGCGTTTTCCGCTTCTCGCGCGACCCTACAAATAACTAATTCAGCTTCGCCTTGACGTCGCGGATGCCGTCGGCGAGCAGCCGCTCGGCAACGTCGCCCTTGGCGCTCTGGGTGAGGATTTTCTCGGCCGCCGCGACCGCGGCCTCGGCGGCGGCGGCGCGCACCTCGGCGACGGCCTGAGTTTCCGCCTGGGCGATTTTGGCTTCCGCCACCTGCGAGCGCCGCGCGACGAATTCTTCCATCCGCGTTTTCGCCTCGGCGGCGACCCGCTCGGCTTCGGCGCGGGCGCCGGCGATGATTTCGCTGGCCTCGCGCTCCGCCTCCTCGCGCTTGCGCCGATATTCCGCGAGCAGGCCCTCGGCCTCGTCGCGCAGGCGCCGCGCGTCGTCGAGTTCAGCCTTGATGCGTGCGCCGCGGCTGTCAAGCGCGGCAAGCATCTTCTGCGGGATGCCGAAATAGGCGAGCACGCCGATGAACAGGAAGAAGCCGAGGGCGACCCAAAATTCCGGTTCCATCGCCGTCATCCTTTGAGCGCGTCGTCGACCGCGGCCGCGACCGCGGGCTCGGCCGGCGCCGCGCCGATCAGGCGTTCGACGATCGCCGCCGCAGCCTCCGCCGCGATCGAGCGCACGTTGGCCATCGCGCTTTGTTTGGTCCCCGCGATCGCCTTCTCGGCCTCGGCCAGCTTGCCGTTGAGTTCGGCTTCGAGCGCCTTGCGGCGCGCCTCGCCTTCGGCGGTCAGCTTGGTGTGGGTCTCGCTCGCGATCGCCTGGCCGCGGCTGTGCGCGTCGGCGAGCGCCTTCTCATAAGCGGCGAGCGCCGCGTCCGCCTCGTCGCGCAGGCCGCGCGCCCGCGCCAGGTCCGCTTCGACCCGCTCCCGCCGCGCCGCGAATATGCCGCCCACCCGCGGCAGCGCGAATTTCGCCACCACTGCATAAAGCAACACGAAGGTGATCACGAGCCACACCAGCTGCGAGGCGAAGGTTTCCCGCTGGAACGGCGGAAAGCCGGCCTTGTGGCCCTCGGACGGGACCTCGGTGTGGGCGGCAGGTTCGGCCATGGCTCGGGCTCAACGGTCGTCGCGAACGCCGTTCGGATCAGAGCGCGAACAGCAGCAACAGCGCGATCAGCAGCGAGAAGATGCCGAGCGCCTCGGTGATGGCGAAGCCGAAGATCAGGTTGCCGAACTGGCCCGGCGCGGCCGACGGGTTGCGGATCGCGGCGGCGAGATAATTGCCGAAAATGGTACCGACGCCGACGCCGGCGCCGCCCATGCCGATGCAGGCGATTCCCGCGCCGATGTATTTTGCTGCAACCGGATCCATAGCGAGAGCTCCTCTTTGCTTGGTTTGCGTGAATGCGACGGGCGCTAGTGGCCCGGGTGAATGGCGTCGTTGAGGTAGATGCACGTCAGGATCGCGAACACGTAGGCCTGCAGGAAGGCGACCAGCAGTTCGAGCGCGGTCAGGATCACGATCATCACCAGCGGCAGCGCGGCGCCAAACCAGCCGGCGATGCCGAAGCCGGCGATCATGGTCACGAACCCGCCGAACACCTTGAGCGTGATATGGCCGGCCAGCATGTTGGCGAACAGCCGCACGCTGTGCGAGATCGGGCGCGACAGGAACGAGAGCACCTCGATCGCCACCACGAAGGGCAGGATGTAACCCGGCACGCCGCTCGGCACGAAGAGCTTCAAGAAGCGCACGCCGTTCTTCCAGAAGCCATAGACGATGACCGTGAAGAACACGAGCAAGGCGAGCGCGGCCGTGATGATAATGTGGCTTGTGACTGTGAAGGAATAGGGCAACAGGCCGAGCACGTTCGCGAACAGCACGAACATGAAGATCGTGAACACGAACGGGAAGAACTTCATCCCGGCTTCGCCGGTCGCGCTGCGCAGCGTATCGGCGACGAACTCGTAGGATATTTCCGCAAGCGACTGCAGCCGCCCGGGCACCAACGCTTGGCGGTGCGTGAACCCGATCATCAAAACGGCGATGCTGAGGACGGCGATGAGCATGAACATCGCCGAGTTGGTGAAAGCAATCTCGCGCGATCCGACGGTGCCGATCGTGAACCACTTGTCGATGTTGAACTGATGGATCGGATCGACAGTCATGGCCGGCGCGGCCCTTCTTCATCGTTCGACCCGCGCCCCGCGCAGATCGAAAATTCAATCCTTTGGCGGCTCGTACGGGTAACCGGAGCCGGCGCGCGCCCCGCGGATCACGTTGAGCACGCCCGCCGCGAAGCCGAGCAACACGAACACGATCAGGCCCCAGGGCGAGATCCCGAGCGTGCGGTCGAGAAACCAGCCGATCAGCGCTCCCACCAGCACGCCGGCCACGAGCTCGGTCGAGAGCCGGAAGCCGCGCGCCATCGCCGAAGAGTCCACCGGCCGGGACGCAGGTTCCGTTCGGGTCGGACGACCCGCGCTCGCGTCGAGCTGTGAGCCGAGACGCTTGAGCCGCGCGGAGAGAGCGGCATCGTCGGACGGCCGGGATCCTTCGTCCTCGTTTTTGCGCGTGCCGTCGCCCATGCTCTCGACACTCGCAAAAGTCCAAGAAATCCGGGCTTTTCCCGTGCCATCCCCCGAAGCCGGGCGGACCATACTGACCGTGCCGGAAGGTGTCAAGAAACGGCAACTTGCGTTTAACGCGTTGAAATAATGAGCAAACGATCCGCCGATACGCGCGGCATCGAGATCCTTGCGGACGCCGGCGCGGGGTCTAGAATCAGCTCACGGAGGTGGCTCATGCGCGCAATTGCTGCCGTGCTTTTGCTGAGCCTTGCGACCGGTGCGCCGGCACTCGCTGAGGGCGCGCACGAAAACGACAATGGCCGGTTCACCTTCAAGGAAGTGCCGGACGGAATGCTGCGCCTCGACGGCCGCACCGGCCAGGTTTCCTTGTGCAGCAAGGTCGCCGAATGGGCCTGCCGCACGCTCGCCGACGACCGCGCCGCGCTCGAAGAGGAAATCGGCCGCCTGCTCGACGAGAACGAGGCGTTGCGCAAGCAGCTCGCAGCGCGCGCACCGGTGCCGCCGGAAACCGTTCCGCCGAACGCCGCGCCGCCGCCGCCCCCGGCGGTAGCCCCAGCGCCGCCCAAGCAAGGTGAGCGCGAGTTGAACCTGCCGAGCGATGCCGACGTAAATCGAATGATGGCGTTCCTCGAGAAAATGTGGCGTCGGCTGCTCGACATGGCCCAGCGCACGCAACGCGAACTCGATCAGGATCGTCCGCGCGCGCAGAAGAACGGAATCTGAGGTGGCCGCGACTCATACCGGGGTGCGGCTTGAGTCCGTGCACAGTTCCGTGCCGGAGATCGTCGCCAGCGCCAAGCTTACGGTCGAGACGCGGGGCGAAGGAATCGTCGAAATCACCCGCGAGGCGGCGCAGTTCCTGACCAAGGTTCACGCCGGCGACGGCGTGCTGCTCGCCTACGTGCGCCACACCTCCGCGTCGCTGACTATTCAGGAGAACGCGGACCCGGACGTGCGCGTCGATCTAATAACGGCGCTGCGCCGGCTCGCGCCCGAGGACGCCGGCTGGGTGCATGACGTCGAAGGCCCGGACGACATGCCGGCGCACGTGAAGACGATGCTCACCGGCGTCTCGCTGCATGTGCCGGTCGCCACCGGCAAGCTCGCGCTCGGCACCTGGCAGGGCATTTATCTCATCGAGCATCGCGCGCGGCCGCATGCGCGCGAGGTCATCTTGCAATTTTTAGGGAGCCGGAGGGAAGAGTGAGTAGTGAGTGGCGAATGGTGAATGGTGAATGGTGAGTGGTGAGCGGTGGAAGATGAGGAGCGTACTCTTCACCATTCACCATTCACTACTCACCATTCGCTACTCGCTATTCGCCATTGGCTAATCGCTGATGCTTGGCGAACCAGAACAGCAAAATGATGAACATCACGATCGAGCCCTGCACCGCCATGTAGAAGCCGAGCGGCAGGTTGATGACCGGGACGATGATCCGGTTGAGCTTGATGATGGCGAGATTGATGCCGAGGAAGTAGGAGACCCAGCCGGCGAGCGTGACCAGCAGCAGATTTTTCAGCCGGTGTCGCTGCAATTGCGTTTTAAGATCGGGCCTTTGCCAAGGATAATCGTTCCAATCGAACATTTGTCCGCTCTTTCGTTTCGAGCCGACCGGTTCGCCAAATACGCGCGCGCCTGGTCCCTATGCCGCCGTCGCTTGCAGTTGAAGTGTCCGCCCGCATCGTTAACAATGGGTTAACGCCGCGCGGCGGGAATGCGCGCGGTTGCGCGGGCCGGGTGAGAGGGTGAGCGAAGCGAGCTATCGTCTGGTGATCGCCGACGATCACCCGCTGTTCCGCGGCGCCCTGCGCGCGGCGGTATCCGGCCAATTCGCCGGCGCCGCGATCGCCGAGGCCGGCACCTTCGACGACGTGGTGGCGGAGCTCGAGCGCGGCGGCGACGTCGATCTCGTGCTGCTCGATCTCGCGATGCCGGGGGTGCGCGGGTTTTCCGGGCTGATGTTTCTGCGCGCGCAATATCCGAGCGTGCCGGTGGTGGTCGTCTCCGCCAACGACGATCCGACCGTCATTCGCCGCTGCCTGGCCTTCGGCGCGTCGGGCTTCATCCCGAAGACGCTCGGGGTCGAGACCATGCGGGCGGCGCTTGCCCGCGTGCTCGAAGGCGGCGTGTGGACGCCGCCGGACGTGGACCTTTCCGGCAAGCCCGATCCCGCAACCGCTGATTTGATCGGGCGGCTCGCGAGCCTTACCCCGCAGCAGGTGCGCGTGCTGATGATGCTCTCGGAGGGGCTGCTCAACAAACAGATCGCCTACGGACTCGGCGTATCGGAGGCGACCGTGAAGGCCCACGTCTCGGCAATCCTGCAGAAGCTCGGGGTGGAAAGCCGCACCCAGGCGGTGATCGCCGCGGCGAAGATCGATCCGGATAATTGGCCGCAGGTGGTGGCGAATAGTGAGTAGCGAATAGCGAATAGCGAATAGTTGAAGGTGAGTGGTGAGTAGTGAATGGTGAAAAGGGTAACGGTGACCCGAATCACTACTCACCATTCACCACTCACTATTCGCCATTCGCTATTCGCTATTCGCCCTTCTTCACTCCGCCGCCACGCGCTGCACGCGCCATTGCGCCAGCAGCGCGCGCAGGGCCGCCGGCTTCACCGGCTTGTGGAGCACCTGGATGTCGCGCGCGCGGGCGTCCTCGCGCACGCGTGGGCTGCGGTCCGCGGTGATCAGGATCGCCGGCAGCTCGGCGCCGAGCTGCCAGCGCAGCTGCACGATGGCGTCGATGCCGTTGCCTTCGGCGAGGTGATAATCGACCAGTAGCCCGTTGGGCCGCGCCTTGGCGCTCGCGATCGCCGCTTGCGCGCCGCGCAGATCGGGCGCGGCGAGCACGCGGCAACCCCAGCCGGCGAGCAACGTCTGCATGCCGTCCAGGATTTTTGGCTCATTGTCGATACAAATGACTGTCATGTCGGCGAGCTGACCGGCATCGGCGCGCGGTACGGACCGTACAGGCCGGCCGGCGGGCAGTGCCGGCGCCTGCGGCACTTCGACGGAAAAGCGCGAGCCGCGCCCGACCGAGGATTGCACTTCGATGTTGTGGTCGAGCACGCGCCCGATGCGCTCGACGATGGAAAGCCCGAGGCCGAGCCCCCGCGCCACCTTGGCGGCGTGGTCGAGGCGGTGGAACTCGCGAAAGATTGTGCGCCGTTGCGAGGGCGGGATGCCGACGCCGGTGTCGTAGACGTCGATGCGCAGCCGGTCGCCGCGCCGCCGGCAGCCGACCAGCACGCGGCCAGCCGGCGTGTATTTGATGGCGTTCGATACCAGGTTTTGCAGCAGCCGGCGCAGCAGCCGCCGGTCCGATCGCACCGCGAGCGACGAAGAAATGAAATCGAGCATGAGCCCGTTCTCGCGCGCGAGCGGCGCAAACTCTACCTCGAGCTGGCGCAGCAGGTCGTCGATGCGGAAGGTCGCGATCTCCGGCTTCATCGCGCCGGCATCGAGCCGCGAAATGTCGAGGAGGGCGGCGAGGATTTCCTCGACCGCCTCGAGCGAGGCGTCGATGTTGCCGACCAGCGCGCCCTCATCGCGGCCGCCCTGGCGCTCGACCAGGCTCGTCACGTAGAGCCGCGCCGCGTTGAGCGGCTGCAAAATGTCGTGGCTGGCGGCGGCAAGGAAGCGCGTCTTGGAAATATTGGCGTCGTCCGCCTCGGCCTTGGCGCGCGTCAGCGCCGCGTTGAGCCGCGTGAGTTCGTCGGTGCGCTCGCGCACGCGACGCTCGAGATTTTCGTTGGCACGCTCCAACGCCTCCGCCGCGGCGACGCTGGGCGTGATGTCGGTGAGCGTCGCGACAATGCCGCCGTCCGGCATGGCGTTGGTGCGCACCTCGACCACGAGGCCGCGGTCGAGGAACCGCTCGAGAACAGGCTCCGCACCGGCGACGTAACGGGTAATGCGGTCGCGCACCAAGTCGTCCGCATGGCCCGGGCCCAGCGCGCCTTGCTCGGCTTCGAACTGCAGCAGGCGATCGAGGCCGATGCCGATGCGCACCAATTCGGCCGGCAGGTTGAGGATTTCGCCGAAATACCGGTTCCAGCAAACGAGCCGCAAATCCTTGTCGAACACGGCGATCCCCTGGCGCACGTGATCGAGCGCGGACTGCATGATCTCGCGATTGTATTGGATCGCCGTGTTGGCATCGTCGAGGAGTTTGAGGGCCGCCTTGGTCGACATGGTGCGCTTGCGCAGCAACAGCGACAGCACGAGGCGGGACGACGCCGCGCCGATCGCCGAGGCGAGCAGGTGCTCGGCGTAACGCAGCAAATGAAAGTCGGCCTCTTGCGCGGAATCGAGGACAAGCCCGCGCGCCGCCGCGAAGCTCGCGAATGCGCTGCGCGTGCGCTCGTCGCCGAGGTAGCGCGCGACCGTGTCGCTGATCTCGCCGACCGTGACCGAGGCGCGGCGCTGCAGAAAGCTCGGCGCGACCGGCGCCAGCTCGGGCGGAAAGAACAGGTTCGCCTGCAGCCGTTCGATCGAGGCAGGCTCGCGATGGAGCGAAAACGCCACATAGGCGATCACGTTGAGGATGAGGCTCCACGCGACGCCGTGAACGAACTGATCCATGTGCAGGCCGAGCAGCGCCTGCGGCCGCAGCGCCGCGATCCCCCACGGACCATCGGTCACGACCGACGGATCGACGAGGCCGGCCTGCGCGAAGCTCGGCAGCAGCAGCGTGTAGATCCACGCCAGGATTCCGATTGTCATCCCGGCGATGGCGCCGCGCGCGGTGGCACGCCGCCAAATCAAGCCGCCGAAGAACGCGGGCGCGAGCTGCGCGACCGCGGCGAACGACAAGAGTCCGATCGAGGCGAGTTGCGCCGCGCCGGCCGAGCGGTAATGCAGATAAGCGGGGCCCAGGATGAAGAAGATAGCGACGCGCCGCACCCGCAGCAGCATCGCGCCGAGGTCGCCCGAGCCGGAGGCGACCGCGTGGCGCCGGCGCAGCACCAGCGGCACTACGAGATCGTTCGAGACCATGATGGCGAGCGCGACGCATTCCACGATCACCATGGCGGTGCCGGCCGAGAGGCCGCCGATGAAGGCGGCAAACGCCAGCGCCTGCGAGCCGGCGGCTAGCGGCAGCGCCAGCACGTACATGTCGCTGTCGACCGCGCCGGGCGCGAAGGTAAGCAGGCCGGCGATGGCGATCGGCAGCACGAACAGATTGATCAGCACCAGATAGAGCGGGAACATCCAGGCGGCGCGCCGGATTTCCGTCTCCTCGTTGTTCTCGACGACCGCTACGTGAAACTGGCGCGGCAGCAGCAGCACCGCCGCAAAGGCGACGAGCGTCATGGCGAGGAAAGTGCCGGCCTGCGGCTCGCCGGTCAGCACTGCGGCGATGTCGGGCCGCGCCATCGCGCGGGCGAACAGGTCGGAAGGCCCGCCGAACATCACGAAGGTCACGAACGCGCCGACCGCCAGGAAGGCGATGAGCTTGACCATCGATTCGGCGGCGACCGCCAGGATCAGGCCGGCCTGGTGCTCGGTCGCATCGATGTGGCGCGTGCCGAACAGGATGGCGAAACCGAACATGGCGAGCGCGACAAACAGGGCGAGGTCGCCGAAGGCGGGCTGATAAGCGCCGGTGCTCGCTTCCACATGGGCGATGATGGTGCCGAGCGAAGCGGATACCGCCTTTAGCTGCAGCGCGATGTACGGGATCGTGCCGACGATCGCGATCAGCGCCACTGTGGCGGCGACGGTCGGGTTCTTGCCGTAGCGCGCGGCGATGAAATCCGCGATCGACGTGATGTTCTGCCCCTTGGCAAGCCGCACCACGCGCAGCAGCAGCGGCCAGCCGAGCCCGATCAGCAGCATCGGCCCGATGTAGATGGTGAGGAAGTCGTAGCCGGTACGTGAGGCAAGCCCGACCGAGCCGAAGAACGTCCACGAGGTGCAGTAGATCGCGAGTGAGAGCGGGTAGATCAGCGTGCGCATCCAGCCGCCGCGGCCGCGCGCGCGCAGGCGGTCGCCGTAGCTCGCGACGACGAACAACAGCCCGATATAGCCGAGCGCAGAAACGACGACGAACCAGCCTTGCAGCATGGATCTTTGAGTGCGCAACTGCGGGGCCATCCGGGATGGATGACCACGGTTGCTAGTGTCCCGATTCCGAAGTTCGCCCGAATTTGCCGCCCGCTCCGTAGCGAACTTCGGAATCGCAGGACACTAGCAAATCTATGATTCTAGTGCCGCTTTTGAACCCGAAGTTCGCAATCGGACTCGCGCTCGATTCTGGTGCGAACTTCGGGTTCGCGGCACTAGCCGCTTTATGCTCTACATTATTGCAAGTTTAGCAGCCGGACGAGGGGCCGTGCCCGATTCAGGAGGAAACGCCGTGTGGGAGGACTTCAAGAAGTTTGCGCTCAAAGGCAATGTGGTCGATCTCGCCATCGCGGTGATCATCGGGGCGGCGTTCGGCAAAATCGTCGAATCGGCGGTCGCCGACATCATCATGCCGCTGATCGGCACCATCGGGGGCCTCGATTTTTCCAACTATTACATTCCGCTGTCGAAGTCGGTGACCGCCACGACGCTCGCCGATGCCAAGAAGCAGGGTCCGGTGCTCGCCTGGGGGAACTTCGTCACCTTCGTGATCAATTTCCTCCTCATCGCCTGGGTTCTGTTCCTGGCCATCAAAGGCATGAACCGCATGCGGCTGCACGAAGAAGCGAAGCCCTCGCCACCGCCCCGCCAGGAGGTGTTGCTGGAGGAGATCCGGGATTTGCTGGCGAAGAAATAAGCGGCGAATAGCGAATAGCGAATAGAAGGTGAATGGTGAGTGGTGAGTGGTGAAAGGTGCAAAGAGTAGTCTCGCCGCTCCTTCACCACTCACCACTCACTATTCGCCATTCGCCATTCGCTCGGCCCTGCTATAAGTCCATATGCCTCCGAGTCCCGCGCCGGCCGTCGCGCCGAATACCCCATCGCTCATCGATGCCCTGCGGGAAGAGGCGCGTGCCTCGCCCGACAGCGGCATCGTCGAGGTGATGAGCTACGGCCGCGCGCGCGACGGTGTGATCCCGATGTGGGCGGGCGAGGGCGACATGCCGACGCCCGCCTTCATCAGCGAGGCGGCGACGCGGTCGCTCGCGGCGGGCGAGACCTTCTACACCTGGCAGCGCGGCATTCCCGAGTTGCGCGCCGCGCTCGCGCGCTACCATACGCGCCTCTACGGGCGCGAATTTTCGGCGGACGAGTTCTTCGTCACCGGCTCCGGCATGCAATCGATCCAGATCGCGATCGCGATGACGGCGGGCGTCGGCGACGAAATTCTGATCCCGACGCCGACTTGGCCCAACGCGGCCGCCGCCGCCGGCGTCATCGGCGCAAAGCCGGTCGAAGTGCCGATGACCTTCGGCAATGCCGGCTGGAGCCTCGATCTCGATCGGCTCGCCGCCGCCGCCGGCCCGCGCGCCCGCGCGCTGTTCGTGGTATCGCCCTCGAACCCGACCGGCTGGACCGCGACGCGCGCCGAGCTGTTGGCGCTGCTGGCGCTCGCGCGGCGGCATGGCCTGTGGATCATCGCCGACGAAACCTATGCCCGTTTCTTTTACGGCGAGGCCGAGCGTGCGCCCTCATTCCTCGACGTGATGGAGCCCGACGACCGCATTCTGTTCGTCAACACATTCTCGAAGAACTGGGCGATGACTGGCTGGCGTATCGGCTGGATCATGGCCAATCCGCTGCTCGGCCAGGTGGTCGAGAACATGATTCAATATTCGACCTCGGGCGTCGCCCAGTTCATGCAGCGTGCTGCGGTCGCGGCGCTCGACCGTGGCGAGAGCTTCGTCGCGCATCAGGTTGCCCGCGCGCGGCGGGGTCGCGACATCGTCTGCGGGGCGCTCGCCGCGGTCCCACGCTGCCGCTTCACGCCGCCGCAAGGCTCGTTTTATTTGTTCTTCGCAGTCGAAGGCGAAAGCGATACGCGCCGGCTGGCGTTGCGCCTGATCGACGAGGCGCGCGTCGGGCTCGCGCCCGGCAGCGCGTTCGGTGCATCCGGTCGCGGCTTCCTGCGCCTGTGCTTCGCGCGTAACGCCGAGCAACTCGAAACCGCCATGCAGCGCCTGGTCAACGGGTTGAGTTGAGATGGCGCAATCGCCTCCGCTGCGCCAAACGGTTCTTCGGCTTGTTGAAACCCTGATCATCGGCGCCATCGGCGGCGCGGCGCTCGGGCTCGCCAAGTTTCCCGCCGGCTGGCTTTCCGGCGCGATCATCGCGGTCGCGATCGCGGCGCTCGCGCGCCGGCCGGTGCGCGTGCCGCTTGTCCTCGGGCAATGCGCCAACATCGTGCTCGGCATCTCGCTCGGCGCTTCGGTGACGCCGGACAGCGTGGCGCGCATGGGGACGTGGCCGGCAAGCCTCGCGATACTGGCCGTGGCCATGGCGTGCGGCAGCGCCGTCGTCGTTTTTTATCTACACAAGGTGCACGACTGGGACGTGCTCTCGGCGCTGTTCGCCTCGTCCCCCGGCGGCCTCTCGCAGGCGCTGGCGCTCGCCGCGGAAACCGGCGCCGACCTGCGCTCGGTCGCCATGGTCCAGGCGATGCGCGTGCTGGTGCTCAGCGCCGGGCTGCCGCTGGGCTTCGCCGCCTTCGGCATCACTGGCACGCGGCCTGTCATCAATCCCGCGGTCGCGACCGTCGCCTCCATGGAAGAATTGGCCGTGCTCGTGGTCGCCGCGATCGTGAGCGGCCTGATCGCCTATCGCTTCCGTTTTCCCGGCGGGCTCCTGGTCGGTGCGATGGCGGCGTCGGGCGTGCTGCATGCGACCGGCCTCGTCAAAGTAAATCTTCCCCTGCCGGCGGCCATTGTGGCGTTCATCGTCATGGGCTCGATCATCGGCGCGCGTTTCGCCGGCACCGACATCTGGCTGCTGCGCCGGCTCACCTTGGTCGGCCTCGGCGCGCTCGCGGTCGGCACGGCGGTCGCCTCGGTGTTCGCTGTGGCCACGGCGTTGCTGCTGTCGTTGCCGGTCGGCGACGTGGTGATGGCGTTTGCGCCCGGCGCGCTCGAGGCGATGACGACACTCGCCTTCGCGCTCAACCTCGATCCGGCTTACGTGGGCACGCACCACATCGCGCGGCTGATCTTCGTCTCGCTGGTGGTGCCGGTCGTGGTGCACGCCATCCGCCGCCACGCGGCAAAGACCGCCGCGGCGGACTCAACGCCCGACGAAGTGCTGCAGGTGCAGGCTACTCGGCCGCCAAGGGACGCCGCTTGAGCGACAGGCCGAGCCGCCCCCACACATCAACCAGAGCCTCGGCGAGCGCATCGATCAGCGCGTCTTCGTGATAGGGGCTCGGCGTAATGCGCAGCCGCTCGGTGCCGCGCGGCACGGTCGGATAGTTGATCGGCTGGATATAGATGCCGTGCTCTTCGAGCAGGAGGTCGGTCGCCGCTTTGCATTTTTCCGACTCGCCGACGATCACCGGCACGATGTGCGTGCCGCTTTGCATCACCGGTATGCCGGCCCCCTCGAGCACCGCCTTGGTGCGCGCGACGCGCTCCTGATGGCGATCGCGCTCCCATTGTGAGGTGCGCAGATGGCGGATCGCCGCGGTGACGGCGGCGCACACTGCCGGTGGCAGCGCGGTGGTGAAGATGAAGCCGTGCGCGTAGGAGCGCACCGCGTCGATGAGGTTGGCGCTCGCCGCGATGTAGCCCCCGAGACAGCCGAACGCCTTGGCGAGCGTCCCCTCGATCACATCGACGCGATGCATCGCGCCCTCGCGCGCGCAAACGCCCGCCCCCGCCGGGCCGTACATGCCGACCGCGTGCACCTCGTCCACGTAGGTCATCGCGTGATAGCGCTCGGCGAGATCGCAGATGCGCGCGATCGGCGCGACGCCGTCACCCATCGAATAGACGCTTTCCACCACGATCAGCTTCGGCCGGTCGAGCGGCTCGGCCGCCAGCATTGCTTCGAGATGCGCGAGATCGTTGTGGCGGAATATTTTCTTCTCCGCGCCCGAGCGGCGCACGCCCTCGATCATCGAATTATGATTGAACGCGTCGGAGAATATCACGCAGTTCGGCATCAGCTGGGCGATGGTGGCGATGCCGGTTTCGTTGGAAACGTAGCCCGAGGTGAAGACGAGCGCCGCCTCCTTGCCGTGCAGGTCGGCAAGCTCGCGCTCAAGTTCCACCAGCGGATGGTTGGTGCCGGAAATATTGCGGGTGCCGCCGGCGCCGGTGCCCATGCGGGTCGCGGTCTCGACCATCGCGCCGATCACCTTCGGGTGCTGGCCCATGCCGAGATAATCGTTCGAGCACCAGATCACGACCGGGCGCGGCCCCTCCGGGGAGTGCCAGGTCGCGTGCGGAAAGCGGCCGGCGATGCGCTCGAGATCGGCGAATACGCGATAGCGGCGCTCCTGGCGCAGCCGGGCGAGCGCGTCGGCGAAGTAATGGTCGTACGTCATGAAAACCTCACCCCCGGGGGACGCACCGAATTGCCCAGCTTTTACTGGTGGTTGCGCGCCCTTGTCGATAGGCCATGGGGCCGCGCCCCTGGCCGCGAGTTGATTATGATCAAGTTCGTGACGGATTTGAGCCTAATGAGCAAAATGCCGCATTTGCCTTCGGCGGAGCGCCGGGCTCGGCAGTCCCCCAGTTGCCGGCCGCCGTGGGCTTGAGTAGAGACGCCGCAACGGTCGAAACAGCCATATTCGGGGGAGGACATGCGCAGAATAAACGTCGGCATCATCGGCACCGGCTGGTGCGGCGGCATCCGCGCCAACGCCTGCGCGGCGAACCCGCTGGTCGACGGCCTCTATATCGCCGAGATCAAGCCGGAGCGGCTCGCCGAAGTGGCCGCCGCCACCAACCCGCGCAAGGCGACGACAGAGTGGCGCGAACTGCTCGACATCAAGGAGATCGACGCGATCTATATTTCGGCGACGCCGGAGACGACCCATTACCCGATGGCGCGCGACTGCCTCAACGCCGGCAAGCACGTGTTCCTGGAAAAGCCGATCGCCATGGAGCTGCGTGAAGCCGACGAGCTTCTCGACATCGCGCGGCGCAAGAACCTGAAATTCACCATCGGCTATTCCCAGCGCTTCAACCCGAAGCAGGCCTACATCAAGAAGTGCGTGGTCGACGGCACCATCGGCGAGCCGGTCAACGCACTGGTGAGCCGGCACCTGAGCCGCAGCCTCGGCAACAAGATCAACACGCGCACGCGGCTTTCGCCCGCCGCCATGGAAGCGACCCACGACATCGACTGGGTGCTGTGGTGCCTCGAGCCGGCAAAGCCGGTGCGCGTCTATTGCCAGTCGGTCTCCAACGTGAACCGGCACAAGAACAACACGCCGGATTCTTCGCTCATCACCGTGACGATGGACAACGGCGTCATCTTCACGATCGGGGCCGGCTGGATCCTGCCGCCCGGCTATCCCAATTACTCGCGCACCTGGATCGAGTTCGTCGGCACCGAGGGCGCGCTGTTCGTCGACGACAGCCGCACCGACGTGGCGCTGATGACGATGCAGGGTGGCCTCGTGCATCCGATGTCGACGATGCCGGGCGAGCCGGTCGGGCACGTCTTCGCCGGCCCGATGGCGACCGAAACGGATCACTTCGCGACCGCCGTGGCGCTCGATCGGCCCGTGCTGGTGACGCCCGAGCAGGCGCGCCAGGTGATGGAGGTCTACGTCGCCGCCGACATTTCCGCCGACCGCAACGAGCCCGTCGATCTGCCGTTGCGCGCCGGCGACAACCGCCTGGTGGCGGCGCAGTAAAAACTCCGCCGTCATTCCGGGGCGCCGCGAAGCGGCGAGCCCGGAACCCATGAACACAGGTCGCGCAAGACTCACCCGCGGGTGTTCATGGATTCCGGGCCCCCTCGCCACGCATAGCCGACGCTACGCGTCGGCGTTCTTCAATGCTAAGAACGGCGGCCGAAGGCCGCCTACGTCCCGGAATGACGACTGCGGTGTTTATTTGATCACTTTACCGCAAATCGCTTCACCGCCGCCTCGTTCACCTCGACGCCGAGCCCCGGGCCGGTCGGCCGCGCCACGATGCCGTCGCCGAGCGGCAGCGGCCGTTTGACCAAATCTTCCGCCAAGTAGAAATGCGTCAAGCTCACGCCCCAGTCGCTCGCCGGGATGGCGCAGGCGAGATGCAGGAGCGCCGCCGACGCGATGCTCGACTCGGCGATCTTGGATGCGACGTTGACCTTGAGCCCGAGATGCCGGCACAGCTGCGCGGCTTCGAGCGTCGGCCCGATGCCGCCGAGCTTGATCAGCTTGAGCGACACGCCGCCGGCGCCGGCACGCGCATGCGCTTCGATGTCGGCGCACGAATGGATGCCTTCGTCGACGCCGAGCGGCACGGGCGCGCCGCGCGCGAGCGTCGTGAAGCCGTCGAGATCGGCGGGCTCGAGCGGTTGCTCGAGAAACAGAAGATCGGCCGCGCGCGTTCCGTCGAGATAGCGCCGCGCCGCGTCGAGGGTGAAACCGCAGTTGGCATCGGCGCACAACGGCACGTCCGGGCCGAGCGCGGCGCGCAGCGCCAGCGTGCCCTCGATTTCGGCCGCAAGCGGTTTCACGCCCACTTTCAGTTTGAAGAAATGGAACCCGGCGGCTTCGCGTTCATGCGCCTCGGCGATGTCGTCCTCGGTAGTCTTGTTGCCGAGCAGCCACATGGGGGCGACGCCCGGGCGCACCGCGCCGCCGACCAGATCGATCAGCGCCGTGTTGGCGGCGCGGCTGGCAAGATCGAGCAGCGCCATCTCGACCGCCGAATGGGCGCCGCTGTTGCCGACAAGCGCCGCTTTCATCCGGCGTCCGAGCGCCGCGTGCTCCCACGCGTCCGCTCCCGTCAGCAACGGCGCGAGATGATCGCGCACCGCGGAGACGAGCCCGCCGAGCGTGTCGCCGGTCATGGTCGGCGCCGACGCGGCCTCGCCCCAGCCGACCATGCCGTCTTTGGCTTCGACGCGCACCAGAATGTTCTGCGCGTGCGTGATGTTCACGCCCGCCATCTTCATCGGCTTTTTGAGCGGCAACGCCACCGGAATGGCGTCGGCGCGGCGGATCACCAGGGGAGGGCGGTCCTGCGCACTGAGCGGGGCGGTGCGGACGTCGGCATCGATGGTCATGGGCGATCATCTCTCAAGAGGCGAATGACTTGTAACCCGGTGCGGATTTGGACGCAAAAAAGAGAACCAGCGCGAGGAGCGCTGCCAGTATTGTCCTGGCCCGGGCGGGAGCCCTGGCATGCAGGTATCCAGCAACTCGCCGGGAACTTCCCGCCTTAATATTGATCTGGTGCTGGAATAAACCGCCGTCCAGAATATGCCTTCCACAATCGGAGCTTGAGTGCGGCCGCGACCGCTTGGCGGCTGTCCAAGGCGCTTCTTCGTACGATCATCGCCAGCAAACGAAGGCCGAACATGTCCCGCGACCCAATTACCTGCTTTCAGCCGGCGGCACTCTTCGCACTCTCATTGTTGACGTTCGCCGGCGCCGCGCCCGCCGCCGGACAGATAGCTCAGCCTCCCGAGCGAGCCGAGCAGCACCGGCACGATCATTCGATGGACATGAACCTCCCGAGTGGAGTCACTGATAAGTGCGGACCCACCTACACCTACGACGAGGGACCACGCGGCCCCAGTCGCTGGGCGGGTGTATGCGCGACCGGCCACATGCAGACTCCCATCGATATCTCAAACCCTGAGAAAATTCCGCACGAGCTGCTTCCGCAGCCCCAGTTCAGCTACCAGCCTGCCGAACTGGACATGGTGAACGACTGCAACAATTACCAGCTTAAGCTCAGGTTTTCTCCAAACCATTGGCTCAAAGTCGGCAAGAAACCGTATCGACTGAGCGAAGTCCGCTTTCGTGAGCCGGGTGAGAATGCGGTCAACGGCCAGCGGCCGCCGATGTCGCTCGAACTGGTCCACTTGTCCCCGGAAGCGAATTTTCTGGTCGTGGAAGTTCCGGTGGCGGTCGGCAAAGAAAATCCGATCATCAAAACATTGTGGCAGCACATCCCGTATTGGGGTCAAGAGGTCAAAGTCGCGGACATAAAAATCAACGTCATGGACCTACTGCCCGCCGATCGCAGGTTTTATCGATTTCCCGGATCGCTGACGGCCCCCATCTGTAACGAACCGGTGCAGTGGTATCTGATGAAGAGTCCGATCGAGATGTCCGAGGCCCAGATCGAACAATACCGGAAGTACTATCACAACACAGCGAGGCCGCTTCAGCCCCTGAACAATCGTCCACTGGTCGAGAGCCAATGAGAAATGGCACGCTGATCTGTTGAAGACACCTCGTATGCGCATCCCGCAACAGTCGAGCCTTTGGTTTTCCCTGCTGCTGTGCCTGTGCGCCCTGCCGCCGGTCGTTTTTCAGGCAAATGCGGCACAGGGGAACGCCGCTTGGGCGAAGCCGGACACCTCCGATCAGCAGAAACGGCAAAAAGCGGTGGCGCTTTTCGGCGAGGGCAAGCGTCTGGAAGCGCTGCCGCTTCTGGAGGAACTGGTGCAGGAGAACCCGCAGGACGCCGAATTGCTGGTCGATCTGGGGGCCTCTCTCATCGAGCATGCGGCAACTCTCACCGATCGCGAGGCGGCGGCAAAGGAGCGGTTTCGCGCGCGCGACCTCGTCCAGAAAGCCTGGCAGTTGGGGAACGCCAGCCCGCTGGCGGAGAACCTGCGGCAGCTGTTGCGAGACCTTCCCGCGAACGGCGCGATCAGGTTCTCCAACGACCCGGCGGTCGAACGCGCCATGGAGGCCGGCGAGGCGGCGTTCGCGCGGCACGATTTCGAGGCGGCCCTCAGGGCTTACGCAAAGGCACTCGAACTCGAGCCCACAAACTATTCCGCCGCTCTTTTTACGGCCAATTCATACGACCGAAAGAACGACTTCACTCGCGCCGGCGAGTGGTACGAGCGCGCGATGCGCCTCGATCCCGATATCGAGACAGCCTACCGCTATTATGCCGACATGCTGGCCAAGCAGGGCGATATGGCCAAAGCCCGCGGCATGCTCATTCAAGCCGCAATGGCCGAACCCTATAACAAGATCGTCTGGCGCGAGATTCGCGCATGGGCGCTGATCAACAAGACCGCGTTCAAGCTGGTGTATCTGCCGATCCCTTTGGTCGCCAAGGATGATGCTTCAATCGGGGCCTCCGGGCAGGCGCCGCAACTCCTGCCCGCCTGGCGGGCCTATCACTCGGTCATCGCCGACTGGCGAAAAGGCGGCAAGTTTCAAAAGCAGTTTCCGCAAGAGGCGGCATACCGGCATTCGCTCCCGGAAGAATCCGAGGCCCTGACTGCGGCTGCGGTGGCGCTGCAACCGCTCAGGCAAGATGAGAACGGCGCTGAATTGCTGGCAGACAATACAGTTGCCGGACTGCTGCGGAAGCTGCACGAGGCCGGTCTCATCGATCCTTACGTGCTCTTCAGCCTGGGAGATAGCGGGATTGCCCGTGACTACAAGGCGTATCGGGCGGCGAATCGCAATAAACTCGAAGAATACCTGGATAAATTCGTCATGCCGCCGCCTCCGGCCGGCAAGTGATAGCCGTTGGGTGGGCTAAGCGCGCCGACCCGCCTTCGCTCGCTGCGCGAGCTACGGCGGGTTTGAGGTCAGCTGAAGCGCGGAGCGCGAACGCGGATGGGCGCGTGCCCACCGTGGTCCTCCCGTCAAAACAAATATTCTGGTGGGCACGGCCGCTCGCCTCGCTCGCGTCCTTAGCCCACCCTACGATCGCTATCAACAAACAAGACGTGGATGGCAGAGCCACCCGCGAGACGAAGCGCTCGCGGGCGGCCATGGCGATGCAGCGATTCCGCTCGCCTGGATACCGCCTAATTCGTGCATCCAGTGCTGGGGCAGACGCGCTCGATCCCCATCATGCCGAGGTCCTCATGTCCGAGGATGTGGCAATGGAAGACGAAATCGCCGATGTCCATTCCGCGGAAGTCCATGAGCGCCACGACCTGTGGGTACGGAAAGACCGGATTGCCTTGGGCGTCGACGCAAGCGGGTGGGCTGTTGCCATTCGGGTTGGTGGGAGTGACCGCCGGAGGAGGGCCATTGCAGAACGGAACTTGGACCATGTCGAGGAACTGGCCGTTGATGGCCGGCGCCGGCTCGCTGCCGTTGATTTCGAAGTGCTCCTGCCTCAGCACCATGAAATGGATCTGGTGCTGGTGCAATTCGTGGTTCTCCTGAGCGCGGTTCTGGATGATCCACTTCTCCACCGTGCCCTGGGTGGTGATGATCGACGGCGGATTGTTGTTGTCGAACGGCGTGTCAATTGGAACTCCATTCGTCACCTGCGTAGCGCACTGGGCGCCTGCCGCAGTCACGCATCCGGACGCATTGATGAAGAACCAGCTCCCGTCCTGGTTCTCGGCGAAATAGACGGTGCGGGTGAGGGCAGGCTCCACATCCATGATGCCGCCAAACCGCCGCAGATTGGTGTTCAGGGCCGTAAAGGCCGGAACCATGCCGTCGGCCGGTAGTGCCGCGGTTAGCGCACCGCGGGGAAGAAGTTGCATACTGACGAGAGGGCGTGTGGGATCGTCGTCGCCAAGCGGCCCCGTGAGGATGTTCCGCGTCATTAGCCGGGCGACTTTAACGGTCGAGGGGGGCGCGTTGACCAGAAACTCGACGCGCGCGGCGGGCGGCAAAAGGAAGTGCGTCACCGGAATGAGCTGTCCGGGCTGGGTGCCGTCCTGCGAGTTGACCGGAACCCCGTCGATGCCGACGATCTGAATCGTCTGCGCCATGCCATCAAATTGTACCTGCAGGTCGAGGATGGCGTTCGATGTGCTGTTCGAGACACGCCAGAACTCCTGTGCGCCGGGCGCCATCTGGATGACCGCCGGCGTGTAACTGGTCACTCCGGTGGTCGTATTCGTGAACGTGTTGATCGAAATGTTGTTCACGGTCAGGTCGACCTGCGGGATTCCGCCTTCCGTGCCTCCGGCGCTTTCCTTGAAGCCCTGAGTCGTCTGCTGGTCGCGAATGATCAGGAGGCGCTGGCGCAGGCCGGCCGTCGCCGGCTGCACATTGTGAATGCCCTCGACCACGATGAGGCCGCTTCCACCGCCCTGGACTGCGGCTTCCGCGAGACCATGGACGTGCGGGTGATACCAGTAGAGTCCCGGCGGCTCGTCGGCCGGAATCAGGATGCTGTATGAGAATGTGCTTCCGGGATTGACCAGCGTTTTCGTAACGTTATCGCCATGACACGCCGGGGTCGTGTTGGTGCCATGATAGTGGATGTTCATCGAACCGCCGGTCATGGTGTTGAGGGCGCTGACGCCCGGGTTGCCCTCAATTTCCGTCGTATCGCCGCAGTTGGGTGCGTTGTAGGGCTCGGTAACGATCTGGTTTGCCGGAGGAGGAAAAGTCGTCGTGTTGACGGGAGGCGTGTTGTTGGTCACCGTGACATTGAGCGTATCGCCGGGATTGAGGTGCAGGGTCGGGTTCTCCAGGCCGTCCGGCGTCATGAAGCAAAACAGTTGCCGGCCAAACGAATCGGTGGTCGTCTGATAAGAGAAGCGGACGTTCAGGACGCCGTTCTGGCTGAACAGCGCCGGCGGCTGCTGGACGACGCTGCCGGCCGGAAATCGCTGACAGGCGTTGGCAACGGGGGCGACCGGGCCGGTCGCCGGGCTTTGAGCCATCGCTGCAGCTCCGCCGGCCGCCCAAAGAGCCATGACTACGCTGGCTGCGCCGATCGATCGACGCAGCGGAACCGCAAACGCTACCGGTTTGTCGAACATTTCTTTGCTCCCACGCTTTCTCTGTTGCGACATGATTTAGTTGAGCACGGCGCGCCTTCCTTGCATCCGTCGTTTGCTCGTTGCACGGCCTCGCCTCGGTCGAGGTCGTGCCGCTTCAGTGCTTACAGAGCCCGCTCTTGAGCTCCCAGCCTTCGGCGACGCGGACGATCGCGACGATGTCGAAGAACGGCCGCTCGGCCGCATCCTTTTTCGAGACGAAGATGATTTCGCAGAGATATTTGTCCGTGCCGTCGTCGCGGCATTTCGCCTGCAGCACGCGCAGACTGTCGTCATGCACGTTGCTGCCGGCGGTCACCTCGCGATCGTAGGCGGCTTGGACCACCGCGGCGCCGGGCGTCACGCCACACGACAGCGCGACCAGCGCGCAAATCCAATGAGCAGCTTGCCACATCGCCATCTCCCCCGATGCGATCAGGCGCGTGGGCGATTGCGCGGCAGGCTGAAGTGCTTTTATTCCCCGGCCGCGTTGCGCTAAAACGCCGCATACAACTGGAACATTATTTTTGGGCGGGAGCAAGGCGCCGGTACGCCTTTTCTGTCAAAAAATTTATTCTGCTGAAGGGAGGGCTCAGTTGCCCGTCAGCTGTGCTAGCCGAGGGCGAATTTCGAGAAAGAGATTCTCCGCCGGGTGAAAGGCGGCAGCGTAGCGGTTGCAACGGCAATCGGATTCCAGATGCACGCGCAGCAAATAATGGCGTCAGGGCTGCGAGCACGCGGCTTGGTGTCCAGCCGATCGCCCGCAGCGGGCGTGCCGCACCGGCGTGATCGCGGCCGGATCCGCTCCACGGTAGAGTGCCGGCACCGGCCGCCCTTGGCTCCGACCGAAAATGACGACGTCCAATGCGGAAGTTTCGTACTTTATCACGTAGTCGTAGCCGTCGAGAATCCGCGCTATGATCCCCGTCAGCGACCCCGCATAGGTGCCGGTGATGCGATCGTCGAGCGCGGTCGTGGAACGGTATTGCACGTTGAAGGCGCGCCCCATCGCGGCAAGCACACCGGCGACCGTGCTGTCGCGTACCTCCAGGTGAAGCGATTGAGCATTGCCCTGCAGGCGAACCGACCCCGGCCGGAAGTCGGCCATTATGGCGCCGTTCGGCAGGGTTTCGCCTTGCGCCAAAAGCGCTGCGCCTGGAATCAAGAGCGCGAGCAACGCGGCGAGTAATGGCTTCACTGCGCGTTCCATCGCAGTTTGTACCGGGAGCCTGGGTCGATCCTCACCGATCGACAGAATAAAACATGCCGGCGTCGGCGCAAGCGGGTCCCTCCGAAGCGGGCGAATAGCGAATGGTGAGTGGTGAGTGGTGAGTGGTGAGTGGGGAGCGCAAGGCTGTTCGCCTTTCGCCACCCACTATTCACTACTCACTACTCACTACTCACTACTCACTATTCGCTACTCACTATTCGCCCACGTATGTCGATTTCCGATTTGAGTGTGCGGTTGACCGGGCATTTCTCGGCGATTTCCAGGAGCCGTGCGCGCGCGTCCGCGTCGAGCGGGCCCTCAACCGTGATCTCCTTGTCGATGCTGTCGAGCATGCCCTCCTTGGTCTCGCAGGCCTCGCAATCCTCCGCGTGGATGCGGGTGTGCGTCAGTTTCACCGAAGTCCGCTCGAGGGGAAGCTGCTTGCGGTCGGCGTAGAGGCGCAGCGTCATGGACGTGCAGGCGCCAAGCCCAGCCAGCAGCAGGTCGTAGGGGCTCGGTCCGGTGTCGAGCCCGCCCGCCTTCACCGGCTCGTCGGCGATGAGCGTATGGCGCCCGGCCCTGATTGTTTGCTGGAATTTGCCCACCCCCGTCTCCGTGACCACCACAGAGCGGGATTCGGTCGCCGCGGCTTCACCTGCCGCTTCCATGTCGAGGTAGCGCTCGGCCCAGGCGGCGATGACATCGGCGACGTAAGCGGCGTCGCGCGGCTTGCTGAGCAGATGGTCGGCATCGGCAAGCGAGACGAAACTCTTCGGGTGTCTTGCCGCGAGGAAAATATGGCTCGCGTTGTCGATACCGACGATGTCGTCGCCGGGCGCGTGCAGCACCAAGAGCGCCTTGCGCAGGTTGGCGATCTTCTGGTCGAGGCGCTGCCCGGAAACGTCGTCGAGGAAGGCGCGGCGGATGCGGAACGGCCGTCCCGCCAAGGTCACCTCGACCTCGCCCTGCGCACGGATTTCCGGAATGCGGTCTTTGAGCAAACCCGTGACATGGCTGGGGTCGGCAGGCGCCGCGATGGTGACGACCGCGCGCGCCTCCGGCACGTCGCCGGCCGCGGCGAGCACGGCGGCGCCGCCGAGGCTGTGGCCGATCAGCAGCGCCGGCGCGCGCTCGACCTTGCGCAGGTGGTTGGCGGCGGCGACGAGGTCGGCGACGTTGGAGGAAAAGTTGGTGTTGGCGAACTCCCCCTCGCTCGCGCCAATCCCGGTGAAGTCGAACCGCAGCACGGCGATGCCGCGCGCGGTGAGCCCCTCGGCGATGCGTTTCGCCGCACGGATGTCCTTGCCGCAGGTGAAGCAATGGGCGAACAGTGCGAACGCCTGCGGCGTGCCGGCGGGGCGATCTAGAAGGGCGGCAAGCCGCTCGCCCGACGCGTTCGGGAAATCGAAACGTTCCCCCGGCATGGCGTGCTCCTTTCTTATCCCTCCCCTGAAAGGGGAGGGTGGCCCGGCTTCGCGCAGCGAAGGCGGGCCGGGTGGGGTTCTAAACACCCCTCGTCATTGCGAGGAGGCAGGAGGGCGACGAAGCAATCCAGGACAGTTACCGCGGCGTCTATTGCCTGGATTGCTTCGCTGCGCTCGCAATGACATGGCTCAGCTCAAGCTGGCGACGATCTCGCGGTAAGCGGATTCAGGGAAGGCCTTGAGCGTGCGCGTGCGCACATTGCCGAGCATGCCGAGTTGCATGAGGAAGCGCGCCATCACGGCGTCATCGGGCGCCTCCGCAACGGCGACGAGGTCGAAGTCGCCCATGGTCAGGTAGAACTGCTTGATGTCTCCGCCCATATCGCGCAGCAGTTTCTTTGCGGCGTCGAAACGCCTGGGCGAATCCTTGACCTGCTGGGCGCCTCGGTCGGTCCAGTTGCAAAGGGCGATGTAGGTGGCCATGGCGTATCTCCCCGGATGATGCTTTTCCCGGATGCGGTGCAGCGCGTAGCGCAGCGGTGCGCCGCTGATCCGGGATCCAGAATACATCGATCCTGGGTCCCGGGTCTGCGCCGCATCACTGCGTGCTGCGGCGCGCCCGGGACACCATCTGGACGCGCCGCCTAAATTGGAATGCAATAGGGCCCACGGACCCCAACCGGGAGCAATGCTCATGGACGCCAAGACCGACGAGAAAACCCGCACGGCCGCCAATCCGCTCGCCTCGCACCACGTGTGCCCCGATGAAATGGGATGGGACACGGCGCGTTTTCCCGGCTGCGCCACCAAGACGCTGTTCTTCGACAAGGACACCGGCGTGCTGACGGCGCTGTTCAAGATGGAGCCGGGCGCCGTGCTGCCGGACCACGAGCACACGCTGATCGAGCAGACTTACGTGCTCGAAGGTTCGCTCGTCGACAAGGAAGGTCCCGACGCCGGCCTTGAGATCGGCCCGGGTGAGTTCGTCTGGCGCCCCGCCGGCAGCCGCCATTCCGCCTGGGCGCCCAACGGCGGTCTGTTCCTGGCGATCTTCCAGATGCCCAACAAATTCTTCGAGAACGACGGCAAGGTGCTCGATCCGACCGGGCAGGATTGGCAGGCGAAGTGGGGCGCAGCGATGGCCCGGCGCGCCGCCGAGCGCCAGGGTTGACCGGCACGATGCGGATCGACGTCGAGACCTGCGCCGGCCGCGACGGCTCGCCGATGCCGGCGCGCTTTCGCGTGGGTCGCGCGCGCGTGCGCGTGGTCGAAACCCTCGATCAGTGGTTCGGGCCAGATTATCGCTACATCAAGGTGCGGGGCCACGATCGCTGCCTCTACATCCTGCGCTGCCACGATGCGCACGAGGATTGGGAGCTCACCATGTTCAAGAGCGAGCGTGCTCTCGACATGATGCCGGGCCGGCCGCCCACGAAGCGGCTGATGTAATAGGGCGCAATAGCGGCCTGCGGCCGATTGCGCCTTACGGCACAAGCGCCGCCGCAACTTTGCCGCCGCGCATGACCGCCGCGAAGCTCACCACACAAATCAATGTCAGCAGCATCATGGTGGCGGCGAACAACACCGGCGCGGCTGGGTTGCCGGTGACGTCGCGTGCCATGCCGGCTAGTCCCGGCAGCAGCGCCATGGCGGCGTAGTAGCAGGTGTAAAAGACGCCCATGCCGGGCGCGCGGCTTTCCGCCCGTAGCGCCTGGGCCGGCATGGCCATGAGCGGGCCCGCCGGGAGGCCGATCAGCAGCGCAGCCACGGCGAAAACAACGAGCGGTGCGATGTTCGTTGCCAGCATGGCCGTGGACGCGGCGGCGAGCACCAAGGCGGCCGCCGTCGTTGCGTATGGCCGCCGGCTCGCTTCTGCGAGGTATCCGCCCAAGGGAATTGTGACGATCAAGCTCCACCCGAGCACGCTCACGAGGCCGCTCGCCTGCGCGAGCGAATAACCGCGCGTGGCGTAAAGGCCCGGCGTGAAACTGACGATTGAGATGTAGGCCACATTGAAGATGCCCCAGGCGCCGCCGGCGATGAGGACCAGCAGCCATTCGCGGCTTGTCAGATTGAGTTCAAGCCTCGGCACGTCGGTTGCCGCCACGCCGGGCGGATTGCGGTAGGCCGCCGCGATGAGCGCGAGGCTCGCCAGGGCGAAGGCCGCCCCCGCGTGCATCACGGCGGGCCAGCCGTAAGCGCTCGCCAGCGGAACAAATCCGACCAGCGCAAGCGCGATGCCGAATGGCCAGCTCGCGATCAGGATCGACATCGCGGTGACGATCTCGCGCCCGACAAACCAGTCTGCCGTCATCTTGGTCAGCGCGACGTTGAGCAGCACCGCGCCGGTGCCGCTCACGAGGCGGCCGGCGGCCAGCAGGGCGAAAGATGTCGTCGTTCCCATGAGCATCCCGCCGGCTGCCATGGCGGCGAGGCCGACGAACGCGATCGTCGTGGCGCCGAACCGCTGCATCAGCACGCCGCCTGGCAGCGCGATCACGACACCCGGCAGCATGTAGAGGCCGATCAGCGTTCCGATCGCTGCGTAATCAAGCGCGAGGTCTTGCGCGAGGATCGGACCGAGCGAGCCCACGGACTGGAACTGAACCGCCATGGCGGTCCGCGCCAGGAACAGTACTATCAGCATGAACCAGCGGCTACGGATCATTTTGGCGACCGCGTCGTAGTTCGTGAGGGCGCATTAGGCCGACCCGCCTTCGCTCGCTGCGCGAGCTACGGCGCGTTTGGAGTCCGCCGAAGCGCGGAGCGCGAAGACGGAAGCCCGTAATGCGCCGCAACCTCGCAACGGCGCAATACGCCGGCGCTTTTGCGCCCTACAATTGCCGCAGGCGTAAACGGCTGCGCGCCCGAATTGTCACGAAAGCACCCCACCGCCGCCGCAAACAAAATCTACCTACCGTCGGCGCATGTTTCGGCGAAGTGGGTACTGGTTCGCCGATAAAGAACATGCGCCATGCAATAGTGTCGGGTTGGGAGGCCCGGCATGGGGGCTCTGGAGCATTTTCCGGAAAAGTGGGTACCGGTTTTCCGTAAGAAAATGCGACCAGTCATAGGTTGCCGGCTTCGGCCGGACGGGAGAGGGAGCATGTATCGCGTAACGCTTCGCTTGGTTGCGGCGCTGATGATCGCGCCGGCGCTCGCCGCGTCCGCTGCGGCGATGTCGCCGCCGGCGGCCGCGCGGCCCGGCGACTTCATGTCGGTCACCGACGTGCAGAAGTTCATGTACGAGTACCGGCAGAAGCCGAGCCTCGCCCGCGTGCCGGCGGCGGTGAAGGCGCTCAGCCGGTTCGGAACGCTCAAGGATCCGGAAGGCTCGGGCATCTACGTCGGCTTCATCGCCGGCGTGATCGGTACCAACCCGCGCAAAGCCGAAGACATCATCAACAAGACGCTGCCGCTCACGCCGCAGGACCAGTGGGTGCTGGTGCGCGCGATCGCCTATTCCGGCCATCCCGATTGGAAGGGGTTGTTGCAGAAATTCATCGAACGCATGCCGGCGCGTGCGGTGATGGCGCACGAATATCTCTCGGGCGCCCAGCCGACGCTCGACGAGATGGCGCTCGATGACCCGGACAAGAGCTTCTTCCAGAAGATCGGCGGCTACTTCAAAAAACCGCCGCCGGGCAAGCCGACCATTGTCCACAATCCCGAGCTGCTCGACGTGCTATGGGGCTATTATTTCGCGACCGGCAGCTACAAGCCGATCCTGCGCATCATCGCCATGCTGCCGTGGTCGAAGGACCGCGACAGCGTCGAGAAGCTCACGCTCGGCAGCACGGCCAAATACACGCTCGCGAATTACGCCGCGCGCGAGCCGGATCTGCTCGACATGCTCAAGCGGTCGGCCGAGCAGCAGCCGAAAAACGTCGAGCCGGTCCTGCGCGAGGTGATCCACGCCGCCGAGACCGTCAACGTGGCGGGGCTGCACCGCGAGCAGACCGCCGCGGTCGAGAAGCTCAAGCGCGAGGGCCCGGAATACAAGAAGGAGCTTTCCACCTGGGGCCAGGTGGGCGTCGGCGCCATCGCGGTCGGCTGCGTCGCCGCCGCGGCGCTCGGCCAGATCGAGGTCGGCATCCCTTGCGTGATCGGCGGCTCTGTCTCCTCGGGCGCGCTCTCGCTGTGGGAGAAGCAGAAGGATTGACTCTTACCTCTCCCCGCTTGCGGGGAGAGGTCGACGCCGCGGAGCGGCGGCGGGTGAGGGGGGCGGGCGAGCGCCGAACCGGACGTGTTACAGTCCGGCGAAACGGAGGCTCGCATGGCCAACGAAGACGCCTTGACGCAGATGCAGGTTGGAACACTCGCCGCGCTGGTGGCGGTGTGCGATGCGTTGGTAGCCGCCAAGGCCGTCACGGCCACAGCGCTGATCGAGCGGCTGAGCGCACTCGCCAACGAAGCGGCGAGCCCGCAGCTCGGGCCCTACGCCCGCAACACCATCGATGGCCTGGTCGGCGCCATCGAAGGGATCGCGGCGGCGCATGCGCAGCGCGGCGAGGCCCAGTGACAGGCGTTGCCGCGCCGGGCCTCCCCAACTTCCGTGGCTTGCGGTAATCTCGGCGCGACCAACAGGCGCCGACGCGATGTTTGCACAGATCAAAGCCGCGCTCGCCCGCCTTGCCGGCGGCGGTGGCAGCAGCGCGGCCGACGAGACGATGCCGGCAGTCGAATACAAGGGCTACCGCATCCGCCCGACGCCCTATCTCAACGGCGGCCAGTATCAGACCGCGGGCGTGATCCAGAAGGACGCGGCGGACGGCGTCAAGGAACACCGGTTCATCCGCGCCGAGACCCACCCCAGCAAGGATGACGCCGCCGCCTTTGCCGTCACCAAGGGCAAGCAGATCATCGACCAGCAGGGGGACCGGGTGTTTAGCTAAACCGGCGTGGTTGGCAGGAGCATATGCCTCGCTGCGTGCGCGACGCTTGCGCGCGCTGTACCGGACGGGCTTCTGTTTGATTCGTTCTCGGCAGACTGGAATGGTACCAACCGTGACTGCCGATCTTTAAGCGAGGTCGTTATGGCGGTGTCGTGCGCAAAAGCCGTATCCGGCGCGGCCGAAATCGACCCAATTGATCTGGCCCTCCGGCGCTCGGAAAGCTCATTCCGAGCTCCGCGAATGTTGGACGGCACCGGCACCGACGCGCTCACCGGTACCGTGCACTGGAAGCCCGGCAAATCCCTGTGGCTCTCTGCGATGACGGTTGCCGGCGTGCTCGCCGGTCCGGCGACCTTCACGTGGGACGCGCTGGCGCTGTTCATCGCGACGACGGCAATTACGATTTGCTTGGGCCACTCCCTTGGAATGCACCGGCGCCTGATACATCGCGCCTTTGAGTGCCCGATTTGGCTCGAGCGACTGTTTGTCTATCTCGGCACGCTCGTCGGCATGGCCGGCCCCTATGGAATGATCCGTCAACACGACATCCGGGACTGGGCGCAGCGCAAGCCGCGCTGCCATGCCTACCTCGCGCACCGGTCCGCCTTTCTGAAAGATGGATTCTGGCAACTCCACTGCGAGCTGAAGCTCGAACATTCGCCTGAATTGCTGATCGAGCGGCGCGTCGCCAATGACAAGTTCTACCGATTCCTAGAGCGCACCTGGATGGCGCAGCAGATACCGTGGGCGCTGCTGTTCTTTGCCCTTGGCGGCGCGCCGTGGGCGGTGTGGGGAGTGGCCGTGCGTGTGGCGGTCTCGGTTACCGGGCATTGGCTGGTGGGTTATTTCGCCCACAATCGCGGTCTAAGGTCGTGGCATGTCGTGGGCGCCGCCGTGCAGGGGTACAACGTCCCATACTGCGGGCTCATCACGATGGGAGAGGCGTGGCACAACAACCATCATGCCTTTCCGGCTTCTGCCCGCCTCGGCTTACGGCCGGGCGAGACGGACCCCGGCTGGTGGATGTTGATGTTGCTAGCCTGGCTGGGCCTCGCGTGGGACGTGAAGACCCCGGAAGTGCTGCCGCCTCGACCGAACCTAAGGCCGCTGCAAGTCCCGCCGGGATGACGGCGTTGTTTTCATTTTCATTCCAGGGAAGGATTCGGCGTCCCGCTTACGCGCTGGCGTCGCTCGCGACATTCTTCAGCCAGCATCTCATCGTGTTTGCGGCGTTTCGCGCTTTTGGCCGGCCGCTCACGGCCGATTGGTGGTTCTGGTTTGTACCGCTGACGTCGTTGGCGAGGCTCGATCATGTCTCCAATCTGATTCTGGTGTTGGCGCTCGCGTACCTGATGCTCGCGGCGTGGGTGCTGGCCGCGCTGGCGTTTCGGCGGGCGGCCGACGGCGGCATCAGCGAGTGGATCGCCGTTTACGCGATCGTGCCTTTCGTGCAGGTGCCCGTCATTGCGCTGCTGTGCATCCTGCCGCCGCGCTCACCGGCCGAACCGGTCCCGGTTGCTGAGCCTTCGCCGAGCCCGGATTCCGGATGGTTGACCGCGATCCAGGGCATGATCGCCGGCATGGCCCTGACCTTGTTTGCTGTCGCCGTCGGCGCGCTCATATTCGGGGCGTATGGATATGGCGTTTTCTTTGTCGCGCCTTTCGTCATCGGCGCGACGACTGGTTATTTGGTGAACCGCAAGGCGGATGTGGGCGATGGGCGAACGGTGACGTTGGTCTTGGGCGCGACCGCGCTCGGGGGCATCGCGCTCATCATCGCTGCGTTGGAGGGAATTCTCTGCATTATTCTCGCTGCGCCGCTCGCGTTTTTTGCGGCGGTGATGGGCGGTCTGCTCGGGCGCTCGATCGCCCGCCGGGCGAGGCGCCCCGCGCGGCAGACCCTTTCCGTCGTCGTGCTGTTGCCGCTGATTTTTGCAATCGAGACTCTCTTATCGGCAACGACGACCTTCGACACTGAGCAGGTGATCGGCATCAAGGCGCCTCCCGCTGCGGTCTGGCGAGCCATTGTGCAGATGGAAAGGATGGACGAGCCTCCAACGCCGCCGTTTAGCCTGGGAATTGCCTATCCCCTTGGCGGTGAGTTCATCGGGCAGGGCGTCGGCGCCCTGCGGCGCGGCGAGTTTTCGACCGGGGTCGCGCTGGAGCGTGTCGTGGAGTGGGCTCCTGAAAGAATATTGTCACTTAGCGTGTTGAACGACGTGCCGGCGATGCAGGAGCTTAGTCCATACCACCATGTGCACGCGCCACATGTGATAGGCTACTTTCGTACGGTCAGCATGAGTTTCGAACTTCGACCGCGAGCAAACGGCGAGACCGACCTTGTCGAGCGCTCCTCCCACGAGCTCAGGCTAGAGCCTGTCCTTTATTGGTTACCCATGGCGCGCTGGGTCGTACACGCGAATAACGCCCGCGTCCTCGCTCATATCCGGCATCAGGCGGAGAAGCACACAGCGGACTGACCGGGAAAGACGCCGCCGACGGCGTCAAAGAGCGCCGTTTCATCCGGGCTCAGCGATCTTTTGGAGCACACCCGAGTGCTATATAGTCGGTGCATGACAAAGGATCAGGTCAAAGAAGTGCTCGATCGCGTGCTGACGTGGCCACCGGAGCGGCAGGCCGACGTCGTGCACATGGTCGAACTGATGGAAGAGCAGGACAGGAGCGATCTGCAGCTGTCCGATGAAGATGCAGCGGAAGTACGACGCCGATTGGCGGAAAAGAATCCTGAGACAGTCACGTTTGCAGAATTTAAGGAGCATATACGCCGCCGGTACGGCGTATGAAGGTAACAGAGCGGCGCAAGGCGATCTTGATCGAATTGCTGATTGGATCCGAAAAGATAACCCATGTGCCGCAGCATCGATGGTCTCTCGCATTCGCGATCACATCGATCTGCTGCAGGAAGACAATCTCGCGGATATGGGGCGTCCTGGATTGATTGAAGGAACCCGTGAACTAATCGAGCATCCTTACATCATCATCTACCGCGTAGAAAAAGAACAAAATGAGGCTGTCGTTTTGTCGATTATTCATGGAGCGCGGAGACGGTAAGCGCCTGGAGAAAATTCGTCACACGTTAACTCCTGGTGCTGCCGGTCAGGATTGAACTGACGACCTCTCCCTTACCAAGGGAGTGCTCTACCACTGAGCTACGGCAGCGCCGCGCGATGCTCTAGCGAACGGGGGGACGGTCCGCAACCATTCGCCAGTACGGGGTCGGAGGCCGTCGCCCCCGGATCAAGTCCGGGGCAGGCTCTTCGAGACGCCGGCCTTCGGCCGGCCCTCAGGGTGACGGGTCATAGGTCAAGCCGTTCCGCCCGACCCGCCCGTCGGTTAATCTGCCCGTATGATTAATTTCACCAAATCCCGCGCCAAGGCCGCCCGCGAGGCGCGGTTGCGGGAGGCGCTGCGGCAAAATCTCAAGCGCCGCAGGGCACAGGCGCGCGGCCGAGCGACCGACGAGCCGGAGCGATCGGAGGCGGAATCCCTCGATCCAGCCGCAACTTCCGACAAGCCGGAGCGTTGAGACCCATGTTTGGGGGCACGATCTTGTCGGAAAACCGGTTGCCAGCTCGCATCGAGTGCGGGGCAGGCTTTTTCCGGATCATGCCCCGAGCCCGCTCCGACTTTCGCCGCATTCGGCGCGCGTTGCTCTAGCTCGGGACAGCGGCCCAGAGACCAGATGGCCGCCACGGGGTTTATCATGGATCGTATTCGCATTGCCGGCGGCCGGCCGCTGCACGGCGCCATTCCGATTTCCGGCGCGAAGAACGCGGCGCTGCCGCTGATGATCGCGAGCCTGCTTACAGAGGACACCCTCGTCCTCGACAACGTGCCGCGCCTTGCCGACGTCAACCAGCTCCAGCGCATCCTCGGCAACCACGGCGTCGACGTGACGGTCAACGGCAAGCGGCCGGGCGACCGCGAGTACCAGGGCCAGACGCTGTCGATTTCCGCCGCCCACGTCATCGACACCACGGCGCCGTACGAGCTGGTGTCGAAAATGCGCGCGAGCTTCTGGGTCATCGGGCCGCTCGTCGCGCGCATGGGCGAGGCGCGCGTGTCGATGCCGGGCGGCTGCGCCATCGGCACCCGGCCAGTCGATCTTCTCGTCATGGCGCTCGAGCAACTCGGCGCCGCGATCGAGATCGAAGGCGGCTACGTGGTTGCGCGCGCCAAGAAGGGCCTCAAGGGCGGCGAGATCGTCTTTCCCAAGGTGACGGTCGGCGGCACCCACACGGCGGTGATGGCGGCCACGCTTGCCAACGGCACCACGGTGATCGAGAACGCGGCGCGCGAACCCGAGGTCGCCGACGTCGCCGATTGCCTCAACAAGATGGGCGCGCGCATTTCCGGCGCGGGCACGTCGCGCATCGTGATCGAGGGTGTCGCCAGTCTCAAAGGTACGCGCCACGGCGTGTTGCCCGACCGGATCGAGACCGGCACTTATGCGATGGCGGTCGCCATGGCGGGCGGCGACGTGGTGCTCGAAGGCGCGCGCGCCGAGTTGCTGCAGAAAGCGTTGAATGTGCTGGGCGAGGCGGGGGTCGCGGTCGCCCCCACCAACGCGGGCGTGCGCGTGAGCCGCAACGGCTCCGGCCTCAAGCCGATCGAAGTCACCACTCAGCCGTTTCCGGGTTTCCCCACCGATCTGCAGGCGCAGCTCATGGCGCTGATGTCTTGCGCGCGCGGCACCTCACGCATCACCGAGACCATTTTCGAAAGCCGCTTCATGCACGTGCAGGAGCTGGCCCGGCTTGGCGCCCGCATCCATATCGACGGCGAGACCGCGACCATCGAAGGGGTCGAACGCCTCAAGGGCGCCCCGGTGATGGCGACCGACCTGCGCGCCTCGGTGTCGCTCGTCATCGCCGCGCTCGCGGCCGAAGGCGAGACTATGGTCAACCGCGTCTATCACCTCGACCGCGGCTTCGAGCGCCTCGAGGACAAGCTCGGCCGCTGCGGCGCCGAGATCGAGCGCATCAGCAGCTAGCGCAAAGACCCCACCCGGCTCGCTTCGCTCGCCACCCTCCCCGTTCCGGGGAGGGATTGCATCCGGCGTGTCGCATATTTAACTGAAGTCCCATCGGTCACCGGATATCTCGGGGCTCCGGCCATGGATCCGCTCAAGCTCGTCGCGCTCGACCGGGACGACGTCGAAATCATCTCCACGCACCTTCAGGACTCGGTCCTCAAGGTCGCCGATATCCGCTGGCGGCCGGGCGAAAATCGCCTCGTGCTCGCGGTCAATCGTTTCGATTGGGAAGCGGCGCACGAAAACGGCCAGGACTATCGCCGCCGCCGCTCGGTGCTGCGCTTCGACCGGGTGCGCAATTGCAAGTGCCGCAACATCGATCCAAAGAACGGCAGCTCGGTGCTTAATCTGCTCGCGGTCGAATTTGTCGAGAGCGATGCGCCAGCCGGCGTCGTGACCCTGGTGTTCTCTGGCGGCGCGGCGCTGCGCCTCGAGGTCGAGTGCCTCGAGGTCGAACTAGCCGACCTCGGCCCGGTGTGGACGACCGCCGCCTGCCCGATCCATCAGCACGAAACAATATGACTCTTCACCTCTTCCCGCTTGCGGGGAGAGGTCGGATCGCGTTAGCGATCCGGGTGAGGGGGGCTCTCCGCGCGAGGTGCCTGTGGAAATTGCCCCTCACCCCGACCCTCTCCCCGCAAGCGGGGAGAGGGAGCAGAGACCCAAGATGCCCCTCCGGCTCGACACGCGCGCTGCCGATTTTTCTGAGCGCTTCCGCGCTTTTCTCGACACCAAGCGGGAGATTTCCGAGGACGTCGAGCAGGCCGCGCGCGCAATCATCGCCGACGTGGCCGCGCGAGGCGACGATGCGCTCATCGAGCTGACGCGGCGTTTCGACCGCGTCGATCTTGACGCCGCCGGTCTCAAGGTAAGCGCGGAGGAAATCGATGCCGCGACGGAGTCGTGCGCCGGCGATGCGCTCGCCGCGCTCAAGCTCGCGCGCGAACGCATCGAGGCCTATCACGCGCGCCAGCGTCCGGCCGACGAGCGCTTCGTCGATGCGCTCGGGGTCGAACTGGGGCACCGCTGGACCGCGATCGAGGCGGTCGGTCTCTACGTGCCGGGCGGCACCGCCGCCTATCCGTCCTCGGTGCTGATGAACGCGGTGCCGGCGAAGGTCGCGGGCGTGCCGCGCCTCGTGATGACGGTGCCGGCGCCCGGCGGCAAGCTCAATCCGCTGGTCCTCGCGGCCGCGCAGCTTGCCGGGGTCGATGAGGTCTATCGGATCGGCGGCGCCCAGGCGGTCGCGGCGCTCGCCTACGGCACCGCGACGATCGCACCGGTCGCGAAGATCGTCGGTCCCGGCAACGCCTATGTGGCGGCGGCGAAGCGCCTCGTGTTCGGCAAGGTCGGCATCGACATGATCGCCGGCCCCTCCGAAGTGTTGATCCTCGCCGACAGCGACGCCAATGCCGAATGGATCGCGGCCGACTTGCTCGCGCAGGCGGAGCACGACACCGCCGCCCAGGCGATCCTGATCACTGACGATGCGGCCCTCGCCGACCGTGTTGCCGCGTCCGTTGACGTGCAGCTCAAAGCGCTGCCGCGCGGCGAAATCGCCGGCGCGTCGTGGCGCGAGTTCGGCGCCATCATTTTGCTGCGCGATCTCGACGAGGCGGTGCCGCTCGTCGATGCCATCGCGGCCGAGCACCTGCAGATCGAGACACGCGATGCCGACCGGCTCGCCGCGCGCGTGCGCAACGCCGGCGCCATCTTCCTCGGCCACCATACGCCCGAGGCGATCGGCGATTACGTCGCCGGCTCGAACCACGTGCTGCCGACCGCGCGCTCGGCCCGGTTTTCCTCCGGCTTGAGCGTGCTCGATTTCATGAAGCGAACATCGCTGCTCAAGCTTGCGCCCGATGGGCTCGCGAAGCTTGGGCCGGCCGCGATCGCGCTCGGCCACGCCGAAGGCCTCGACGCCCACGCGCGCAGCGTGGCGATCCGGCTCAATGCGCGATGAGAATTTGCTGAGGCGCCGATGACCGCGCCGACCGACAGCAAGCGCCTCGTTGCCGTCACGCTCGACGAAGCGTCGATCGGCCGCTCCAGCGCCGACATCGAGCACGAGCGCGCGGTCGCGATCTACGACCTGATCGAGCAGAACGCGTTCGCGCCGGTCGATCACGAGGGCGGACCCTACGCGCTCCAGCTCGGCATCGCCGAGAACCGCCTGGTGTTCGACGTGCGGCTTGCCGACGGCACGCCGGTGATCGCGCATATGCTTTCGCTCACGCCGTTCCGCCGCATCGTCAAGGATTACTTCCTCATCTGCGACAGCTATTACAAGGCGATCCGCACTTCGACGCCGAGCCAGATCGAGGCGATCGACATGGGCCGCCGCGGGCTGCACGACGAGGGCTCGCGCGTGCTGATGGAACGGCTCAAGGACAAGATCGAGGTCGATTTCGACACCGCGCGGCGTTTGTTCACCCTGCTGAGCGTGCTGCACTGGAAGGGGTGAGCGCCGATGGACGCACCCGGCCGCAAGGTCAGGCCCCAGGCGGTGCTGTTCGCGTGCGGTCGCAACAGCGTGCGCTCGCCCATGGCGGCGGCGCTGTTCAAACATTTGTTCGGCCGCACCACCTACGTAACCTCGGCCGGCGTGCGTCACGGCGAGCTCGATCCGTTCGCGGTCGCCGCCATGGAGGAAGCCGGCCTCGACATCGGCAAGCACCGGCCGATGACGTTCGAGGAATTGGAGGATTGGGAAGGGCTCAACTTCGACCTGATCATCACGCTCGCGCCCGAGGCGCACCACAAAGCGCTCGACCTGACCCGCACACTCGCCGCCGACGTGGAATACTGGCCAACGCCCGACCCGACCGTGCTCGACGGCAACCGCGAGCAGCGGCTCGAAGGCTATCGCGCGGTGCGCGATCAGCTCATGGCACGCATCAAACGGCGCTTCGACTGGCGGCCCGGCGGGAATGAGTAGGCCCCCGAATGGCGAAGGGTGAGTGGCGAACAGGGAAGGCACCTGCTATTCGCTAGTCGCAATTCCACTCGCTAAACGCCGTTCTCCGAAAATGAGCAGCGCGTTATCACCCCTATGATCGGTCGGCCCAAACTCGTGCTCGCGTCCGGCTCGCCGCGCCGGCTCGGTCTGCTCAACCAGGCCGGCATCGAGCCGGATTCGCTCAAGCCCACCGAGGTTGATGAAATCCCGAAGAGAGGCGAACTGCCGCGCGCGCTCGCGACGCGCCTCGCACGCGCCAAGGCGGATTCAGCATTGGAGGGGGTGCGGCTCGACGAGGAGCTGCGCGGCGCCTATGTGGTCGCCGCCGACACAGTGGTGGCGGTCGGCCGCCGGATTCTCCCGAAAGCCGAGACCCTCGACGAAGCAGCGCAATGCCTGCGCCTTCTCTCGGGGCGCAACCATCGCGTCTATACCGGCGTGTGCCTGGTGACGCCGAAGGAAAGCTTCCGCCAGCGGCTGGTCGAGACGCGCGTGCGCTTCAAGCGGCTCGCCAAGGAAGATCTCGAGGCCTATCTCGCCTCGGGCGAATGGCGCGGCAAGGCCGGCGGCTACGCGGTGCAGGGGCTCGCCGGCGCGTTCGTGGTGAAAATCGTCGGCTCCTACACCAACGTGGTCGGCCTGCCGCTCTATGAGACGCTCGCGCTGCTTTCCGGCGAAGGCTATCCGGTGCAGTTCGGCTGGCTCAACGCACCGGTGTGAGCTCCCTCTCCCCGCTTGCGGTGTTGAGCATGCACAGCTCTCTCGGTTCCCCTCCCCCCATTCGCGTGGCGAATGGCGGGGAGTGGTCAGGGGTGGGGGGCACTTCTGCTGAGCTCGCACCGCTCGAACAAATAAAGAAAGACCTCTCACCGGGCAGCCTTCGCTCCCCGCCACCCTACGCGCGGGGGGAGGGAAACCCCACGGCCTCAGCGCTGTCGTTTATCATTTACACGCTCGGCTTCCTCGTTCTCGCCTTGCCGTGGCTCTCCGGCGCCGTCACCATTCCGTGGGATGCCAAGGCGCAGTTTCGCCCGGAACTGCAGTTCCTCGCGCGCTCGCTCCACGAAGGACAATCGCCGTTCTGGACGCCTAATGTGTTCGCCGGCTGGCCGCAGATCGCCGATCCCCAGTCGCTGATCTTCTCGCCATTGCACCTGCTGCTGGCTGCCTTCAACCGGGCGCCGAGTTTCCGCGATTCGGACTTGGTGGTATTCGCGGCTCTGTTCCTCGGCGGTGCCGCCGTCATTTTATTCTTCCGTGACCGCGGCTGGCATGTCGCCGGCGCGCTGGTGGCCGCGCTCGCCTTTGCATTCGGCGGCGCGGCCGCGTCGCGCATCCAGCACATCGGCGAGGTGCTGAGTCTTTCTTACGTGCCGCTCGCCATGTGGTCGCTCATGCGGGCGCTCGAACGCGCATCGTGGCGCTACGGACTGCTTGCCGGGATCTTCGCTGGATTGATTGCTGCCGGTCGCGATCAGGTGGCGTTGCTCTCGCTTTATCTGCTCGCCGGCATGGTGATTGCCTATTGGGCCGGCGCGAACGCGCGCGTGCGCCTGTGCGCCAGCGTCAAACCGCTGGCGGCCATGGCCGTTGCGGGCGCCGTGGTTGCAGCAGTGCCGGTGCTGCTGACCTTGTTGCTCGCCGAAAGCTCCAACCGTCCGGGCTTCGATTTCGTCTCGGCCGGGCGCGGATCACTGCATCCGGCGCATCTGCTCACGCTCGCGTTCGCCGATCTGTTTGGTGCCGCCGATCCGGCAGTGCCGTTCTGGGGGCCGCCAAGCTTCGCCTGGGGCTCGACCGATTTGTTCCTCGCCCAGAACATGGGCCAGCTCTACCTCGGCGCGCTGCCGCTCGTTGCGATCGTCGCGCTCGGCCTCGCGCGCGGGCTGCTGTGGGCGCGTGACATCCGCTTCTTCACGATCGCAGCTGCTGTCGCGATCCTCTACGGGCTCGGCTGGTACACGCCCGCGTTCCGTTTATTTTATGAGTTATTGCCGGGCGTCACCCTCTATCGCCGTCCCGCGGATGCCGCGTTTCTGATCGGTGCCTTGCTCGCGATGCTGGGCGGCTATCTGCTGCACCGCTGGCTTTCGCCACCGCTCAAGCCTGCGACCCGCACGCAATGGCCGGTCGGCCTCGCCATCGGGGGTGTTATCCTTGCCGCGGCCCTGGGCGCGGCCGTCTACGCCGACAGGCTCGCCGTCGTCACGAGGCCGATCCTCACCGGTGTCGTGTTCGCGACCGCCGCGCTCGTCGTCCTTCTGCTTGCGCGTCGGCTGCAGCGCTGGCCCCTCGCGGCCGCCGCGCTTGTTGCAGCATTCACGACCGCCGACCTCGCCTGGAACAACGCGCCCAACGAATCGACCGGTCTGCCGCCCGCCGTCTACGACGCACTGCGCGTCGACACAAAAAACGAAACGATCGCACTGATCAGAGTGAAGCTCGCCGGGTGGGTGGCGCCCGACCGGCGCGATCGCATCGAGCTGGTCGGGATCGCATATCCATGGCCTAACATCGGCCTCATCCATAACTTCGACGACGTGTTCGGCCAGAATCCGCTGCGCCTGCAAGCATTCGCGGCGGCAACCGGCGTCGGCGACACGGTCGCAACGCCGGACCAGCGCATGTTCTCGCCTCTGTACCCGTCCTACCACTCGGCCTTTGCCGATTTGTTCGGAGTCCGCCTGATCGCGACCGGTGTACCGGTCGAGCGCATCGACTCCTCGCTCAAGCCGGGTGACCTTACTTTTGTTGCGCGTACGGCCGACGCTTACGTCTACGAGAACCCACGTGCACTGCCGCGCGTCTTTCTGGTCAACGCCTGGCAACGCGCGGACTTTACCGAGCTGATCCGCGACGGCTGGCCCGGCGTCGACCCGCGCCGCGTCCTTTTGTTGGAAGATGCACCGGCGGTTGAGCCCCCTCTCCCCGAAGGGGAGAGGGCCGGGGTGAGGGGGTTACCAACGGAGGCAGTCGGTACGGCGCGTATTATTCGCTACGCCAACACCGAAGTGACAATCGAAACCGATTCGCCTTCCGCTGCGCTGCTCGTGCTCACCGACGTGTGGCATCCCTGGTGGCGCGCCGACGTGGACGGCATGTCGGCCGAAATTCTTAAAGCCGACGTGCTGTTCCGCGCAGTCGCCGTGCCGGCCGGACGTCACGTCGTGCGGTTCACCTTTCATCCATTCGCCGGCGCGCTTGCAGAGCTCATGCAAAAGTTTGGATTGTGATAAATCCCCGGATTTCGCTTCGCTCATCCGGGCTACGAGATAATCGCATACACGTCGCCGGAATTGGCCGCGTTGGGGAGATCCGCGAGCCATTGCGCGATCTGTGGTGCGGTAAGCCACGCTTCGTGCACGAGGGTCTGACTCTCGCCCAGTGCCGCGTTGAACGAGGCGTAGCCGAGCGCAACGCAGCGGTCGATTGCGGCGGCCGCGACGTGGCGCTGGATCGTAGTGAACTCGAACGAGAGAGCGGCCACCGGCCGCGATAGCCCGGCCAGCACTTCCGCCTCGAACCCCTCAACGTCGATCTTGATGAACGCCGGCGTGCCGTGGCGGACGATGAGCGCATCGAGCGTCGTCATCGGCACCACGATGCTTGTCGTCCACGCCTGTGCTTCCCAGCCGGGTGCGCCGGCAGCGGCACGGATGAAATCCGGCGACGCGGTCGAGACCGTCGGGTTGTCGCGGTTGAGTTTCAGTTCGACCGTGCCTTCAGCGCGCCCAAGCGCGACCGGCTCGATGACCAGTTCGCGATCCCACCGGCGCAGCAGTTTGAGTGTCGTCCGCAGCGCCGGTTGCGGCTCGATGGCGACGACGCGTGCACCCAGCCGCCGGAACGTCGCGACGCGGTCGCCCACATGAGCGCCGACGTCGAACACCAGGTCGCCCGGATTTACGAAGCGGCGGTAGAGCCGCTCCATGGCCGCGCGCCGCTCCCGGTTGCCGTAGTAAATGCGCAGCGACCGCACGACCCCGCGCGCAGTGCGCCAACGATCGGAGAGGCGCTTCAAGGCTAGTGTCCCGATTCCGAAGTTCGCATGCCCTCGCGGCACGTCCTGATGCGAACTTCGGAATCGAAGGACACTAGCAACTCCATGACTCTAGTGCCGCTTTGAACCCGAAGTTCGCATTCGGACTCGCGGCTATTGTGGTGCGAACTTCGGGTTCGCGGCACTAGCGAGGGCGCGCCGCCTCGACGGCCGGCAGCGCGAGCGCGCGCAATGGCGGCGGCGGCGCCGTCTCTTCCGGCAGGCGGCCGATGCCGAGGCGCAGCAGCAGGCGCGCGGCCGCCGGTTGCGCCGTGATCACCGCAAGCGGAATCGCGAGCAGCGGCCCGCCGGCGATGAACAGCGCGTAAGGGATCGCGCTCGGGGCCGTGACGGCGAGAACGGCGACCGTCGCAATCCCGAGCAGCGCCTGCGGCCAAAGATTATGGACCGCGAGCGAGAGCGGTACCGCGTGATCGTCGCGCGTCTGCCCGATCCAGCCGATGGTGCGGCCGAACAGCAGCCCGCCGAGGAACATCGTGTGGCCGACCCACATGATGGGCGAGAGCAACAAAAAGAACATGGTCTCGACGACCACGCTCGACAGGAAACGCGCGGTGCCGCCGAACGCGCGACGCGCGTCGGCGCGCGACAGCACGTCGAGCACGGTTGCAAGCTTCGGCGCGAACCACATGACCAAGATCACAACAAGCAGCAGATGGCCCGTGCCAGGCCGCACAAACTGCGCCGGCCCTTTGAGCGCGACCGCTGCCGTGATGACGAGGAGAAGCCCGATCCATGCCGGTGAGGCGAGGAACCAGATCAGCGCGAAGGCGATCTGAAACCGGCTCACCGGCAACAAGCCCGGCAGGCGGAGGAACGGCCAGTACTGCATGTTGCCCTGGCACCACCGCAGATCGCGCCGGATGAACTCGAGCAAGGTCGGCGGATTTTCCTCCCAGCCCAATTCTTCCTCGGGGAGTGCGCGCACCTCATAGCCGGCGCGGCGCATCAGCACCGCTTCGAGATGATCGTGACTGAGAATCGGGCCGCCAAGCGGGCCGCGCCGCTCGATTTCGGGCAGCCGGCAGTGGGCGATGAAGGGCTTGAGCCGTACGGCGGCGTTGTGGCCCCAGTAGGGTCCGCAGTCGCCCTGCCACCAGGCGCTGCCGATGGTCCAGGAGCGCATGCCGAGCCGCATGCCGAACTGGAAGATGCGCGCGAATGCGCTGGTCGACGGCAGTCCCACCACCAAGCCCTGCAGGATGCCGATGTTGGCGTCCGCCTGCATGATGCGCACGAGCCGCAGGATCGCGGCGGCGGGCATGAAGCTGTCCGCGTCGAGGGTGATCGCGAGGTCGTGTCGCTCGCCCCAGCGTTCGCAAAAGTCCCATACGTTGCCGGCTTTGAAACCCACATTGTCGGCGCGGCGGCGATAGGTCAGCGCCAAGCGGCCTTCCCATTGTTTGGCGAGCGCAGCAAAGCTCGCATCCTCCTGTGCCGCGATCGCCGCCTGGTCCGTGTCGCTGAGCACATAGAGATGGAAGCGCTCGCCCACGCCGCCCGCCGCCAAATCGGCCATGAGCGGCTCGATGTTACGAATCACCCGCTCAGGGCTCTCGTTGCGGATGCACAGCAGGATCGCGGTCGAGGCGGTGATCGGCTCCTTGCCGCTGACGCTGCGCGCCGCGGGCAGGACGGCCGCGACCGGGTCCCGCGCAAAGCGCATGATGAAAAAGCCGATCGTGGCGTTCCAGAAGCCGATCACCGACCACGGCAAAGTCGCGGCGAACAACACGATGATGAGAAAGTCGAGAGTGCTGAGCCCGTCCCCCGACAACGCGAAGGCCGTGAGCCCCAGCACGCCCGTGATGGTCGCGATGACGAGCGTGAAAAACAGCACCCGCCGCCCGGTCATCGAAAGGCCGGTGCGGGCCGGCCTCAGGTCAACCGCAATCCCCCGCTCGGTCACGTAACCGTCCCGCTCTCTGCCTTTTCGATCCGTATCACGATATAGCGGGCGGCTGAGCCTCAAGTCCAATTTAGGATAGGTGGGGTGGCTAACAGTCGGTTGGGCGAGGACGCCGAGGGACTGTGGTACGTGGCGCCCGGCCGTGCCGAGATGCGCCGCGAAACCGTGCCGGCGCCGGGACCGGGCGACGTTCTGGTGCGCGCGCTGCATGGCGCGGTCAGCCGCGGCACCGAACGGCTCGTGCTGTCAGGCCGCGTGCCGCCAAGCGAATACGGGCGTATGCGCGGCCCCAACATGGGCGGCGATTTTCCCTTCCCGGTGAAATATGGCTACGCGACCGTTGGGCGCGTCGAGGCGGGGCCGAAAGACTTCGTCGGCCGTACCGTCTTCGCTCTCCATCCGCACCAGAGTCGCTTCGTGCTTCCGGCGAGTGCGGTAACTCCGGTGCCGGACGGCGTACCGCCGCGCCGCGCGGTGCTCGCGCCGAACATGGAGACCGCGCTCAACGCGACCTGGGACGCGGCGCCCGGGCCGTCGGGCCGGATCGCGGTCGTCGGAGCGGGTGTTGTCGGCGCCCTGGTGGCATGGCTATGCGGCCGCATGCCTAAAACGCAGGTGACGTTGGTCGATCTGCTGCCTTCACGCGCCGCCCTCGCCAAACATCTGGGGGTCGGGTTTGCCTTGCCGGCGGAGGCACCGCGCGATTGTGACTTCGTCTTCCACACCAGCGCGAGCGCGGCGGGGCTTGCCACCGCCCTCGGATTGGCGGGCGATGAGTCGAGCATCGTCGAGCTGAGCTGGTATGGCGCGGGTGACGTGCCGGTGCCCCTCGGCGGCGCTTTTCACAGCCGGCGGCTACGATTGATCTCCAGCCAGGTGGGCAAGGTCGCGCCGTCTCGGCGCGCGGAGTTCACACACGCCCGCCGTCTCGCGACCGCGATCGAACTGCTTGCCGAGCCGGCGCTTGATGCGCTTCTCAACGACGGGACGCCGTTCCGCGATCTGCCGCAGCAGCTGCCGCGGCTCCTGGCGCCCGAAGCCGATGTGCTTTGCCCGATGATCGATTATTGAGTTGCTTGACCTGCGCACCCGGCCGGGTGAGGAAAAGCAAACAGAGGGGGTGCCGTGTACGCCGTCGAAGTTTCCGACCAGATCATGATCGCTCATTCGTTCCGCGGCGCGGTTTTCGGGCCGGCGCAGGGGCTGCACGGCGCGACCTTCGTGGTGCGGGTGGCGTTCCTTTCCGAGCGGCTCGATGACAACGGTATCGTGGTCGATATCGGCCGAGCGCACGAGGTGCTCAAGGCAGTGCTCGATCCACTCAAGTATCAGAATCTCGACGCCATGCCGCAGTTTAAGGGCATCAATACGACGACCGAGTTTCTCACCAAACACGTTTTCGATGGCATGGCGGAGGCTGCGCGCAAGGGCGGGCTGGGCCGCGATGGACGCGAGCTTGATGCGATCCGCGTCACGGTCGCGGAGTCGCCGTCGGCGCGCGCGTGGTACGAGGCGCCGTTGTGGTGAAACGGCTGGCGTTCGCGGTCCCAGGCGATCTCGATACTCCGACCGGCGGGTACGCCTACGACCGGCGCATCATCGACGAACTGAGAAAGCTTGGCTGGAACGTCGATGTGATCGACCTCGGTAATGAGTTCCCCCGTCCGAGTTCGCAGGCGCGCTCGGCCGCGATAAAGACGCTCCTGGCCATTCCGCACGGAATGCCGCTGGTCATCGACGGGCTCGCCTTCGGCGTCATGAGTTTCGACGCAAGGCGATTGGCGCTTCGGCGCAAGCTCGTCGCCCTGGTCCACCACCCACTCGCCCTCGAACCCGGCCTCACGCGGGCGGAGGCGGCGACATTCCAAATGCTCGAACGCACGGCGTTATCCGCACCCGGCCGCGTTGTGACGACCAGCCAGATGACCGCACGGGTCTTGATGTCCCACTATCGCGTGCCCGAGCGCCGGCTGATCGTTGCGCCGCCGGGTAATGACAAAGCGCCGGCCGCGCGCGGTAGCGGCGGCAACGGGCCGCTCGCCTTGCTCTCAGTTGGGGCGTTGGTGCCGCGCAAGGGCTACGACGTATTGATCGCCGCGCTTGCGACTTTGCGTGAGCTGCCGTGGCGTCTCACTATCGCGGGCGACCGCACGCGAGATCCCGCCACCGCACATAGTCTCGAGGCGGACATCGCGCGTTTTGGTCTCGTCCAGCGCGTCACGGTCGCAGGTGCTGTCAGCGACGATCGGCTCGACGCGCTCTACGACGGCGCCGACCTGTTCGTGCTGCCGTCGCGCTATGAGGGCTACGGCATGGCGTTTGCGGCCGCGCTCGCACGCGGGCTGCCGGTGATCGGGAGCGACGCCGGCGCGATTCCCGAGGCCGTGCCGCCCGACGCCGGCATTCTCGTTCCGCCCGATAACGTGCCCGCCCTTGCGGCGGCGCTCTACCGTCTGATAACCGACCCGCGCGAGCGGGGGCGGCTCGCCGTAGCGGCGCGTGCCGCCGCCGCGCAACTCCCGACCTGGACGGAATCGGCAGTGCTGTTCTCTCGCGCGCTCGAGAAGGCCCGATGAGCGGTTTTTCCGCCGAGTGGCTCGCCCGGCGGGAGCCCTACGACGGGCGGGCGCGCAATCGCGACGTCCTCGAATCCGTCGCGGCTGCCGCCGTGACGGCGGGCGATGCAATCGGCGTCGTCGACCTCGCTTGCGGCATCGGTTCGACCTTGCGCGCGCTCGCCCCGCGATTGCCGCCGCGCCAGGATTGGCGATTGGTCGACAATGATTTGAGTCTTCTGGCGCGCGCTGCTGCCGGCAAAGCGGTCCCGGGCGTTGCGGTTACGCGCATTCCGGTGGACCTAACGCGCGATCTCGAAGCGGCGCTCGACGGGCCGGTCAATCTGGTGACCGCATCGGCGCTGCTCGATCTTGTGTCGGCCGATTGGCTCGAACGCCTCGTCACCGAAGTTGCCGCCCGGCGCCTGCCGTTCTATGCCGCGCTCAACTACGACGGCCGCGTTGTGTTCGATCCGGTCGATCCACTCGACTCCGCGGTCATTGCCGCCGTCAATCTCCATCAACAAACCGACAAAGGCTTCGGTCCGGCGCTCGGGCCGCGCGCGGCGGAGGCGGCGATCGCGGCCTTCGAGCGGGCGGGCTATGCCGTCGTGCATGGCCGCTCGGACTGGCAGCTCTTGCCGCGCGATCGCGACATTCAGCGCGACATGCTCGCCGGCTGGGCCGGTGCGGCCCGCGAAATCGGCGCCGTGTCCTTGCCCGACGCGGCGGCGTGGCTCACGCGGCGGCGCGATTTGCTCGCCGCCGGCCGCTCGACCATCACGGTCGGTCACGTCGATATCTTTGCCCGCCCGATCGGCACGCGCGCCGCGGAAAGATCGCAGTCGAAGAGCACGTCCTCGCCGATCGGATAGGCGCGCGTCGGCGGCCGCAGCGCGTGATCGACGCGGTCGATCGGCGCGAGCGAAATACCCGCCCGGCCGGTGCCGAGGATGATCGGCGCCACCATCACATGAAGCCGGTCGAGGCACCCGGCCGACATGAACCCGGAGACGGTGCGCGCGCCGCCTTCGATCAGGATGCGGTGCAGCCCGCGGGCGGCGAGGGCAGCGAGCACCGTCGCGGGTGCGATGTGCCCCTTATCCGCCGCCAAGCGGACCACCTCGATTTGATCCGCGACGGCGCAAGCAGCTTCCGGCGTAGTCACCACCACCCGTCGCGCTCCGTCCGCCGTGAGCACCCGGGCGTCCGGCGGCAGGCGGCCGTGCGGGTCGAGGATGACCCGCGCGGGGTTGGGGCCGGCAACCCGCCGCACGGTCAATTGCGGGTTATCGGCGAGCACCGTGCCAATGCCGATCACCACCGCGTCCATGAGGGCGCGCAGCCGGTGGAGGTGGTCAAGCCCTGCCGCGCAGTTGATGTACTGGGAATGCCCGGTGTTGGTGGCGATCCGGCCGTCGAGGGACTGGCCGAGCTGACCCACGACCATGAGTTCGTCTCGCAAGCCCGTCCGCAACGGGCCGAAGAACTCGTGCCAGGGTGCCGGTAACGGTCCCCCCTCCCGAAAGGCCGCAGGCACCCCGGCCCAGGCGTCCGACCCAGCGCCCGCGGCCAATGAATGCGCGTTCATGGTTCCGTCACTAACCGTTTGATTCTTTTTGCAGACGGAACGCATGAAGGTCTGGTACATTGGTGTTCTTACCGGTGGGCGGAACGGAACACCTACCTCGTTCCGGGCGTTCTCATCCTGTCACAAGTCCAGGCGTGGAACAGCAGTAAATGCGCAACGGGGACGCGAGCGTAGCTTCAAGTTTGTTCGGGGCGCCTGGTCAGGTTGAAGTCGAGCGAGGGCTTGCCGAGTTTCGCGGCGGGCGTCCGGTGCGGATTACCGCTTCCGGAGATTCGATCGTAGCCCTGCCGGTCGATGGCCTTGGGACGCGCCGGCTCGCCGCCTTCAAGGCATTCGCGGCGCCGGCCTTGCCGCGCCTCGTCATCAGCGCGCGTCGCGCCCGCGCCCTCGGCCTCGAGGGTTCGGAGCCGGTGGCGATCCCGCTGTCCGGCAGCGAGGACATCGAAACCATCGAGGCGCTCGTCACCGACGTCAAAGCGCGGCCGCGCTCCGCGGAGCCGGCCGGCGCCGCGGCCAAAGCTGCGATCGAACTCGCCAAATTCGCCCAGCGCCTGCCGGCGTTGCTCATGGCCGTGGTCGATCCCGGCTCGGCGGTGGTCTCTCCGCCGCTCGTGGCAATCGACAGCGATGCAATCGGCCGGTTCCGGCGCAGTGTGCTGCAGTCGCTCACCATTGCGAGCGAGGCGCAGGTGCCGCTGCATGGCGTGCATGCCGCCCGCTTCGTCGTGTTCCGCGACGCGATCGGCGGCAGCTCTGTCGCGGTCGTGGTCGGCAAACCGGATTTCTCCAAGCCGGTGCCGGTACGGCTGCATTCGGCCTGCCTCACCGGTGACGTATTCGGTTCGCGCCGCTGCGACTGCGGCGATCAGCTCAAGCTTGCGCTGGCGCGGCTCGACGAGGCCGGTGGCGGGGTGATCCTCTATCTGGAGCAGGAAGGACGCGGCGTCGGGCTCGTCAACAAGATGCGCGCCTATCAGCTCCAGGACGATGGACTCGACACCGTCGATGCGAACACCACGCTCGGTTTCGACGACGACGAGCGCGATTACGGCGTCGCGGCGCGAATGCTCGAGATGCTCGGCTGCACCCGCGTGCGGCTGTTGACCAACAATCCGGCGAAGCTCCACAGCTTGACCACCGCCGGCATCGAGGTGATCGGGCGATTGCCGCTCTACACGCCGATCAACGCCGACAACCGCCGCTACCTCACCGCCAAGCTCAAGCGCGCCGGCCACCGGCTCGATCATTTGGTCGCCGCGTTGTCGGAACCGGGGCAAGCGGAAAACGACCGCCCGTAAACCGTTGTCATTGCGAGGCACGTAGTGCCGAAGCAATCCAGGCCACGACCTCTTGCCTGGATTGCTTCGTCGCTCCGCTCCTCGCAATGACGCTTAGGAGCAAACATGCCATCCGTGGAGCTGCGCAATCCCGCCCTCGAGCGCATGCGTGCGGGCGACGTGGCGCTCGGCATGTTGGTACGGCTCGGCCGTTCCGGCGATATCGCGCGCATCGCCAAGACCACCGGCCACGACTTTATCTTTCTCGACGTGCAGCACGCGATCTATTCGCTCGAGACCATCGGGCACATCGCGCAGGCGGCGCTCGGCTGCGGCGTGGCGCCGCTCGTGCGCGTGCGCAGCTGCCATGATCCCGATATCGCGCTGATGCTCGACTGCGGCGCGACCGGCATCGTGGTGCCCGACGTCAATACGGTCGCCGATGCGCAGAAAGCGGTCGAGACCTGCAAGTTCACGCCGATCGGCAGGCGCTCGGTCGGCGGGCTTTATCCGGCGCTCAACTTCAAGAGCGCGCCACTGACCGAGACGCTGCAGGTGCTCAACAATGCGACGCTGCTCGTGTGCATGATCGAAACCGTCGAGGGCTTGAGCAACGTCGAGGAGATCGCCAAGGTGGACGGCATCGACGTGCTGCACGTCGGCTGCAACGACCTGCTCTCCGACATGGGCAAGCCGGGCGCGTTCGGCGATCCGATGATGATCGCCGCGGTTGAGAAAGTGATGGCGGCCGCGAAGGCGAACGGCAAGTTCTCGGGGCTGGGCGGCGACCGCGATATCGAGCGTCAGGGACGTTTCATCCGCAACGGCGTGCAGTTCGTCACGACGCAGTCGGACATCGCTTTCCTGATGGCAGAGGCCACGCGCCGGACGCAGACGCTGCGCGGCGCGATCGGTAAGTCGTAGGATGGGTTGAGCCGCGCAGCGGCGAAACCCATCACTGCTTTTCCAAAGGCGATGGGTTTCGCTGGCGCTCAACCCATCCTACCGCCATTCAGCGCGCGCCAGACCTTCTCCGCGGTCACCGGCATGTTGATGTGGCGCACGCCGTGCTCGGCGAGGGCATCGACGACCGCGTTCATCACCGAGGTGAGGCCGCCGGCGCAGCCCGCTTCGCCGCAGCCTTTGACGCCGAGCGGGTTGGATTTCGCCGGCACCGGATGGCTCGCGACCTCGATCATCGGCACGTCGGCCCCGCGCGGCAGCGCATAGTCCTGGTATGACCCGCTGAGCAGCTGGCCGTCGCCGTCGTACGCGGTCATTTCCATGAGCGCCTGGCCGATGCCCTGGACCACGCCACCGTGAATCTGCCCCGCGACGAGCAGCGGGTTAATGATGGTGCCGAAATCGTTGACCGAGGAATATTTGACGACCTCAATGCCGCCGGTCGCCGGATCGACTTCAACTTCGGCGACGTGACAGCCGTTGGGAAAGGCGGACGGGATCGTCTCGGTCACGTGCTTCACGTCGAGCGATTTCGGCACGTTGTCGGGCAGGGCGACGCCGGTGCGCAGCTTCTCGGCCAATTCCATGATGCCGATCGAACGGTCCGTGCCGGCGATCACGAACCGGCCGTCGACGAACTCGATGTCGGCGGCCGAGGCTTCCAGCACCGCCCCGGCGATCTCGCGGCCGCGCTCGATCACTTTCCCGGCCGCTTCGACGATCGCGGTGCCGCTCGCATACATCGAGCGCGAGCCGCCGGTGCCGCCACCGGCGACGAGTTCATCGCTGTCGCCCTGCAACAGGCGGATGCGCTCGAACGGGACGCCGAGCTTTTCGCTGAGCACCTGCGCGAACGGCGAGGCGTGGCCCTGGCCGTAATCGAGCGTGCCGGTGATGATTGTCACGGTGCCGTCGGCCTCGAAGCGGATGCCGCCCATTTCTTTGTTGGGCGGCGCGGTCACTTCCAGATAGCTGCCGACCCCGATGCCGCGCAGCTTGCCGCGCTTCTTCGCCTCGCGCTTGCGCGCTTTGAACCCGTCCCAGTCGGCAAGCTCGACGGCGCGATCGAGCACCTTGGTGAATTCGCCGCTGTCGTACTTCATGCCGGAAGCGGCGGCGTAGGGCATTTCGCTCGGGCGTACGTGGTTGCGCCGGCGCAGGCTCAGGCGGTCGATGCCCATCTCGGCGGCGGCGGCGTCGATCAGCCGCTCCATATAGTAGTTGCCCTCGGGGCGGCCGGCGCCCCGATAGGCGCTCACCATCATGGTGTTGGTGAACATGCACTTGGTCGAGACTTCGATCAGCGGCGTGCGATAGACGCTCATCGCATTCTTCACGATGTTGAGCGTCGACATCAGCGGCGACACCGCGCCGAGATAAGCGCCCATGTTGCCGTAGCCGGTGAAGCGCGCGGCGAGAAAGTGCCCCTTCGCATCGAGCGCGAGTTCGCCGGTGAACTCGTGGTCGCGCCCGTGATGATCGGCGAGGAAACTCTCGAAGCGGTCAGCTGTCCACTTCACCGGGCGGCCGAGCGCGCGCGCCGCGTGCAGCGCGCAGATGTATTCCGGATAAGGCGCGGCCTTCATGCCGAACGAGCCGCCCACGTTGCCGACGAGCACGTGGACCTTGTCGGGCGGCACGCCGAGAATGTCGGCGAGCGAGTTACGCATGCCGAACGCGCCCTGGCAGCCGGTGTGCAGCGTGAAGCGGCCGGAGCCCGCATCGAATGACGCGACCGCCGCGCGCGGCTCCATCGCATTGACGACCACGCGGCTGTTGATGAGATCGAGCTTCGTCACGTGCGCGGCGGACGCAAAGGCCGCCGTTACTTTCTCCGCGTCGCCATAATGATAATCGAGCGCCAGGTTGCCGGGCGCGTCGTCATAGAGCTCCGGCGCGTCGGGCTTTGCCGCCTCGCTCGCGCGGGTCACGGCCGGAAGCGGATCGATCTCAAGCTCGACCGCTTCGACGGCGTCGCGCGCCTGCGCAGCCGTCTCGGCCACCACGAAGGCGACCGGATCGCCGACGAAGCGCACCTTGTCGACCGCGAGCGCCGTCCGCTTCGGCTTGCGCATGTCCGAGCCGTCGCGGTTCTTAAAACCCACGTTGCACTTGAACGGGCCGTAGCCGGAAAGATCGGCGGCGGTGTAGGCGGCGATGACGCCCGGCATGCCGCGCGCAGGTTCGAGGTCGATTTTGCGGATGACGCCGTGGGCATGGCGGCTGCGCACGATCGCCGCGTAGGCCTGCCCGGGCAAATTCACGTCATCGGTGTAACGGCCCTGCCCGCGCACGAGGCGCGGATCCTCGGTGCGCGGCACCGGCTGGCCGATGCCGAACTTCTGCAATGACCAATCGACGGAAGTTTCGTTCATCTACGACTCCAAGCCATGTCCAAACAAACTCAAACGTCATCCTGAGGAGCCGGCCGCAGGCCGGCGTCTCGAAGGATGGAAGCAAGCTCCGTGCAGGTGGCCATCCTTCGAGACGCTCGGCGCGGGAGGCGCGCCGAGCTCCTCAGTCTACATGTCCGATGCGAGCAGAAGCGAGCGGCCTCGGCGCGTGCGATACGAGGGTTGCGCCGGACGGGCCGGCGCCGAG
>Ga0213875_10000050_pt1 | contig 143822 bp, 139 predicted proteins | sample BarmaccomBMRX_R8_FD_160105 | JGI IMG/M metagenome (GOLD analysis project Ga0213875, IMG submission 160105) | Root-associated microbial communities from Barbacenia macrantha in rupestrian grasslands, the National Park of Serra do Cipo, Brazil - RX_R8 | ecosystem: Host-associated > Plants >... | reverse complement strand
TACGCCGGAGATCGTGATCGCGGGCGTCCATCATCACGGCGGCTCGGTCCTGGTCACGATCGAGAACCTGCTCCATTCGACGGGCCGGTTCTTCGCACAACTGACGAGCCTGCGCTGGTCGTCGCTGCTCATCGGGCTTGCGCTGTTCGCGCTGTATCTGCTGCTGCGCTCGCGGGCCCTGTGCAACGCGCTGCGCGCGTCCTACCCAGAACGCCGCGTGCGCTGGCGCGACGTGTGGGGCGCGTACATGGTCGGCTACGCGATCAACAACGTCGCCCCGCTCGGCGGCGGCAACGTCGCCCAGCTGTTCCTGACGCGGCTGGCGATCGACGAGTCGAGCTACCCGACGATCGCGACCGCACTCTCGACCGGGGTGCTGTTCGACTGGTTCGTCGGCGTGCTCGTGATGGCGTTCGCCTTCACCCAGGGCGTGTTCCCCAAGCCCCCGGACTTCTCGCAGCTGCCGGCCTTCGACATCAGCTTCTTCGCGGCGCACATGCGCTTCACGCTGTTCTTCTTGACGGTGCTCGGGATGGCGTTCGTGGTCGGCTTCGCGCTGCTCTCGGCGCGGGTGCGGGCGTTCTGGCAGCGGATCCGGCTCGGCCTGGAGATCCTGCGCGATCGCGACCGCTACCTGCGCACGATGGCGAGCTGGCAGGCGGCGAGCTGGGTGCCGCGCTTCGGCGCCTATTGGGCGCTGCTCGACGCGTTTCACATCGGCGGGTCGGTTCGCAACGCGCTGCTCGTGCTCGCCGTCCAGGTGATCGCGTCGGTGTTCCCGTTCACCCCCGGCGGCGCGGGCGTCCAGCAGGCGCTGCTGGTGACGATCTTCGCCCGCGCCCGGGACATCGCCGCGTTCTCCGTCGGCCAGCAGATCGCCACCGTCGTGCTGACGTGGCTGCTGGGCTTCGCGGCGCTCGTGTTCATCTTCCGGCTGCGAAGCTTCCGCGACGTCATCACGCGCGGGCGCGAGCATCGACGCGCCGAGAGCGCCGAGGAAGCCGGCGCCGCGCAGGCCGCCGCCGTCGCCGAGGTGGCGGCGGCCCGGCCTCCGATCTGACCCTATAGTGACTCGACGGCCACGATGCCGAGCTTCTGCCGTCATAACCGACTGATCCAGAACTGTCCGATCTGCACCCGCGAGCAGGATCTGGAGCTGCGGCCGGTGGTCACGCCCGGGACGCCGGCCGCTTCGGCGCGTGCCCCGGCGCGGCCGGGCTCGGCGTCGGAGGGGTCGTCGCGGTCGGCCGCCGGCGAGCCGCGGACGCGATCGCGTGCCCGCGGAGCCGCAAGCTCGGGCATGACCGTGCGTCGCCTCGCGCGCGATGCCGATGACGGCTTTCACTCGCGGCTGGTGCCGGGGCTGCGCTCAGTGGCCGACGCCGAGCGCCTCGCCGCCGAGATCGCCTTCGCCGCCACGCGCCTGACGCGGCTGCAGTCAGATCCGCCGGGCCCGTACGCGGAGGTCGCCGCCTCGGGCGACATCGAGGAGCGGACCTGGCTCGCGCTGCTCATCGCCGTCCTCGGTCCGCTCGACGGCGATGCGCCGTTCGCGGCGATCGAGGCGGCGCGGACCTCCTGGGCATCCGGCGAGCTGCCCGTCCTCGATGACGTCGCGCTCGGCCCCCGCACGTCGGTCGACCCGGCGGGCGGCGCCCGCACGCTAGCGTTCTATCGCGCCTGGGCGGCGCGCTCGGGCTCGCAGGCGGCGGCGATCACCGGCGACCGCGGATGGAGCGCCGAGCGGCGCTTCGCTCGCATCTACGAACGGCTCGCGCTGCCGGGACTGCAGCGCGGCGCGCGCTTCGACCTGCTCGTCACGCTCGGGCGCCTCGGTGTCTATGAGCTGCGGGCCGGCGAGCTTGCGCTCGGCGGTTCGGATGCGGTGACGCTCGCCGCCAAGCGGGTGCTGGGGATCGGCGATCCGATGCTGCTCGGGCGCCGCGCCGCCGAGCTCGCGGAGGCCTCCGGCCTGCCGCTCGAGGCGCTCGACGTCGGCCTCTACAATTGGGAGCGGCGGACGCGGGCGAGCCTGGGATTGGAGCCGGGCGCCGAGCCCGATCCCGAGGCGTTGGTCGGCGCACGGGCCGCGCTCGGGCTCTGACCGCGGTCGCGCGGACTAGCCTTCACGGCACATGCTCTTCCTCGTCCTCCTCGTGCTCTGGCCGATCGCCGAGCTGCTCGTCGCCCTCCAGGTCGCCCACGCGATCGGCGTGCTCGAGACGGTCGGGCTCCTCGTCGCCGGATGGCCCCTCGGCTCGTGGCTGCTGCGCTCGGAGGGTCGCGCCGCCTGGCGGCGCTTCACCGGCGCGGTCGCGTCCGAGCGCGCGCCCGCGCACGAGGCGATCAACGGCGCGCTCGTCGTCCTCGGCGGCCTGCTCGTGATCGTCCCGGGCTTCATCACCGACGCGCTCGGCGCGCTCATGCTGCTGCCCCCGATCCGCGCGCTCGGCGGCCGGGCGCTGCGACGCCACGCCCAGAGCCGGCTGTTGACCTCGGCGGCGCGCTTCTCGCGCCGGCCTCCGTCGGTTAACGATGTCGATTCGACCGCGCACGACATCCACCGGACGCGGTTGCACCGATGAGCCGGGCGGCGCTGCGGACGATCGCCTTCGGCGACGCCGAGGGTCAGCTGTGGGGCGCCGCGGTCGGCGCCGAGGCGTGCGTTGCGGCGTTCGGGGGCACCGCGACGGGTGCTGCGGCGGCCACCGGTGCGCTGCGACTCATGACCGAGAACCACGTCTGGCGGCTGTGGGGCGACGGAGTCCAGCTCGACGTGGTCCCGCGCGAGCCCCCCGGCGACGGAGCGGCGGGCGGGCTCGAGCTGTGCGACGTCCGGGGCACCCTCACCGTGAGCGGGGAGCAGCGATCGATCGACTGTCCGGGGGCGCGGTGTCAGGTGACCGATCCGCCGGCCGACGGACCGCTGAGCGCCCGGGGCGTCGCCGGATTCTTCGACGACGAGGCGGTGTCGCTGCTCGCCCTGCGGTCGGGGGTGGCACATCACGACGCCGACCGGGTCAGTGCCCGGCTGTTCGACGCCGATGCCTGGCTGACGGTCGACGACCCGCGCCTGTCGACGACCTACGCCGACGATGGCACGCCGCAGCGGGCGAGCCTCGAGCTGTGGGTCAATGACGGCGAGCATGAGTTCCCCCGCCGCGCCGCGGGTGAGGCCGACGGTCCGGCGGTGACCGCGCACGCCGACGGGGTGCGGCTGTCGGTCATCCCGCTGCGCTGCCACAGCCGTGGGCACGAAGGCGCGGGCGTCTACCTCCTCGCCACCTTCTAGCCCCGACGGGCGACCGCGATGCGATGGCTCCTGGCGGTCGTGGCGGTCGGCGTGATCGCGGGTGGCGTCGCGATCGCGGCGCTCGGCGCGGGGCACGACGCGTCGGCGCCGACGCGCGATCCCGCCCCTGCCGTGGTGCACGTGATCCAGCCCGGCCCCGGGACGGTGACGGTCGCGCTGCCGGGGGGCGACGGCCGGCCGGTCCCCGACGGCTTCCTCGGGCTCTCGATGGAGTTCCAGGCGGTGCGCGCCTACACGGGCTCGAACGCTCGCGCCGTCAACCCCGTCCTCGAGCAGCTGATCCGCAACCTCAGCCCCGGACAGGCGCCACGGCTGCGGATCGGCGGCGACAGCACCGACGTCGCCTATCCGGAGGGGATGCCACCGCCCTACATCGGCTACGGACTGACCCCGAGCTGGATGGCCACGACGGCCGCGCTGGCCCACGACCTCGGGGCGCGGATGACGATCGGGGTCAACCTCGCCGCTGACGAGCCGGCGCTCGCCGCCGCGCAGGCGCGCGCCTACCTGCGGGCGATGGGACGCCGGACGCTCGCCGGCCTGGAGATCGGCAACGAGCCGAACGTCTACGGCGAGCTGACCCGGTATCGCACGCCGAGCGGCCGCCTGTACCCGGCGCGGCCGCCGGGCTTCGGGTATCGGGCCTTCCGCAGCGAGTTTCGGGCGATCGCCGCGCAGCTGCCGTCGGGCGTCAGCCTCGCCGGGCCCGGGCTCGCGGTCGGGCCGACCCCGGGGCCCGGCTCCTGGGTGCAGACGCTCCCGGACTTCCTGGCCGCCGATCCACGCGTGCGCACGATGACCTTGCACCGCTATCCGCTGCGCAATTGCTTCGTGCCCCCGAGCGATCCCCAGTATCCGACCCTCTCGCATCTGCTCGCGCCGTACGCGACGAGCGGGCTGGCGTCGAGCCTGGGGCGCTGGATCGCGATCGCCCACCACGCCCACCGGCTGCTGCGCGTCGACGAGCTGAACTCGGTCGCCTGCCGGGGTCGCAACGGGGTCAGCGACACCTTCGCAACCTCGTTGTGGGCGGTCGACGCGCTCTTCTCGCTCCTCGATGTCGGCGTCGACGGCGTCAACCTCCACACCCTGCCGAGCTCCCCCTACGAGCTGTTCCAGTTCAGCCGCGCGCAGGGCAGGTGGCGCGCCTGGGTGCGGCCGCTCTACTACGGCCTGCAGCTGTTCGCGGCGGCGGCGCCGCGCGGCTCGCAGCTACTGACGCTGCCGCCCGTCGTCCACGACGCGTCGCTCAGCCTGTGGGCGACCCGGGGGACCGACCGCCGCACGCGCGTGGTGCTGATCAACAAGAGTCGCTTCCGCGGCGAGACGATCAGCCTGCGCCCCCCCGCCGGCGTCGGCGGTGAGGCGACGATCGAGCGCCTCCAGGCCCCGCACGCCGACGCGACCGCCGACGTCAGCCTCGGCGGGGGCAGCTACGGCCGCGAGACCTACACCGGCCGCCTGCCGGCGCCCGAGCTGCAGCCGCTCGTCGCCGACTCCGCAGATCGCTATACGCTGCGGCTGGCGCCGGCGAGCGCAGCGCTCGTCACGTTTCCGGCTGGGTAGCGGCTCGTCGTCTGCGGGGAGGGCACTAGTTCTCGACGCCGAGGCGATCCCAGCAGTACAGCTCGAGGCACTCGGAGGCCAGTGACCGGCACCGCGCATCCGACAGCCACGGCAGCACCGTGTCGAACGCCTGCTCCTCGCCGACGCCCGCCTCGAAGGCCTCCTCGCCCCGGAACCCGGCCGCGATCTTCAGCGCCTCGCGGCGGTTCTCGCCGAGCGAGGGGAAGACGTTGACGAGAAACTCCTTGTTCGGGAGCGGATGGCCCACCTCGAGCGAGACGTGCCAGGCCGCGAGCAGGGAGAGGTCGTGTTCGTCGAGATCGGCGACCGCCTTGGCATAGTGCGATTCCAGCTCGGACTCCGGGATCTCGTCCACCCACGCGCGCACGACCTCGCCGAGGATCTGGCGACGCGCTTCCCGGCCGACCGAGTCGGCGATCACCCGGATGGCGTTCTGCGGTTCGATGAAGCAGAGAGACATGGCAGCTCCGGTTAGGGATGCGGTTGCCGGGAAGGTAGGCAACGGATCGGACGGAGCCATCTTCGCCCTCGGAGCCCGTGGCTCCTGCTTTTCCGACGCCAGGACGGCGGCAGGCTAGGCGACGGCGGTCGCCGGGCCCTCGAGCAGCACCCCGGGCAGCCGGTGCAGCCCGACGAGCTCGATCAGCGTACGGATCTGCGGCTGGGCGTCGCGGAGCATGATCATCCGGCCGTGGGTGCGCAGCCGCCGCGCGAGCATCGCGAGGTCGAGCATCAGCGACGGGTCGGCGAAGGCGAGCTCGGAGAGGTCGACGATCACGTCGGCCTGCGAGCGCAGAGCCCGGGTCAGCGCTCGTCGCCGGAATCCCTGGGTGCTGCGATCTTCGTCTCCCGCGCAGCGCAGGATCGGCGGCTTGTCGTTGAAGTCGACGATCGGGGCACCCTAGCCGAGCGTCCGGTCGCAGACAAGGATTCGGGCAAAGATTTTGGCGCCAAGCCTGCAGCAAAGCTGCGGGCTTCGGCGATCGGACTCCACGCTCGGCGATTAGACTCCACGCAATGGCAACCGTCGAAGAAGTCACCGACGCCCTGCGCGACGTCATCGACCCCGAGCTGGGGCTCGACTTCGTCGAGCTCGGCCTCATCTACGACGTCACCGTCGATGGCGGCAGCGTCACGATCACCTACACGCTGACCACGCCCGGCTGTCCGATCGGCCCTCAGGTCGACGAGCAGATCACCGAGTTCGTGTCCGAGCTCGACGGCGTGCAGGACGTCACCTCGACGATGACGTTCGATCCGCCCTGGTCACCGGAGCGGATGAGCGAAGACGCGAAGTTCGCGCTCGGCTTCTAGCGCTGGCGCGCTCGCGCGCGGGTGGTCCGGATCGACGCCGGAATCCCTGCCGATTCAGACCACCGGCGGCGAGAAACGCCCGCGGACTGCGTGAGCGTCGACGCGTGGCATGTTGTCCCGCGTCGCTCAGGTGTCCCGCGTCGCTCAGGTGTCCCGCGTCGCTCAGGTGTCGGCCCGAGGGCGCCGGCCGCGGCGGCGCATGTCGGACGCCGGGCCCCGCTGCGCGCGCGGCGGCCCGGTGGGGAGGATCGATCCGGGGTCGCCGTTGGCGTTCGGACGGGCCGGCGGGGGAGGCTTCGGCGCGGTGGGCTCGCGCTTCGCGGCGGTCGCCCGGCCGCGTGCGGCCTTCGTGGCGGGCCTGCGCCCCGGGGTTTCCCGCCCCGCGCCCGCCCCGCTCGGCGCGCTCGACTCGCTCGGCGCGCTCGACTCGCTCGGCGCGCTCGGCGCGCTCGGCGCGCTCGGCGCGCTCGACTCGCTCGGCGCGCTCGACTCGCTCGGCGCGCTCGACCCGCTCGCGCCCGACCCGTCGTCGCCTCGCGCGCCTGACCCGCGCCTGCCCCCGCCGCCGCCGGCCCCCACCGCCTCCCGCAGCTCCACGAGCGACCGCTCGATCCCCGTGGCGACGACGTCGAGGTCGGCCATCGCGTGGTAGTCGCCGAGCAGCCCGTAGTCCAGCCCGCCGTCGTAGGACATGATCGCCACCGCGAGCGCGTGCTTGGCGGGCAGGAAGGCGAGCGGAAACGCATCCTGCAGCGGGCGGCCGAGGAGGTAGAGCGGCAGTTGAGGGCCCGGGATGTTCGTCACCAGCAGGTTGAACAGGCGCGTGGAGAAGTTGAGGCGCGAGGCCTGGGCGAGGATCGTCGGGGGCGCGAGGTTGGTGACCGCGGCCAGCGTCGCCGCGCCCACGGCTTGCTTGGACTCCTTCAGGCCGTTCATCGAGCGGCGGACGAACTGCAGCCGGGCCACCGGATCCTCGATCGAGACCGGCAGCGTGCCGCGGATGACCGTCAGCTGGTTGCCGAGCGCGTGACGCTGGTGCTCGGCGCGCACCGAGACGGGGATGAGCGCACGGAGCTCGAGCCCGTCGGTCGCCGCGCCGCGGGCGCGCAGCCAGTCGCGCAACCCGCCGGCGACGACGGCGAGGACGACGTCGTTGACGGTGCCGCCGTAGTGGTCCTTGATCGCCTTGTAGTCGGCAAGTCGCTGGCGGACGACCGCGTAGCGGCGGTGGGGGCCGATCTCGACGTTGAGCGGGGTCCGGGGCGCCGGGTTCAGCCCCGCCCGGACGATCTCCCCGACGCCCTCGACGGCGTCGCGGGCGCGGCGCAGCGAGGTCGCCGGGCGCGCCGCCGCGGCGAGCGCATGCAGCATCAGCCCCGCCGAGGTCGTCGCGGCCTCGCACGCGCTTGCGAACAGCAGCCCTGCGGCCGAGGGCTCGCGACGCGGCGACCACGGCGCCACCGCCTCCTCGCGCGGCGGCGGATCGGGCTCGAGATCGAACAGCACCGACGCGAGCTCGATCCCCGAGACGCCGTCCACGAGCGCGTGGTGGGTCTTGCCGATGATCGCGAACCGGTCGCCGGTCAGCCCCTCGACGAGCCAGTACTCCCACAGCGGCTTGGCGCGATCGAGCTGCGCAGAGGCGATCTGCGCCGCGAGCGCGAGCAGCTGCTCCTCGCTGCCGGGCTCGGGCAGAGCCACGTGGCGCAGGTGGTGGTCAAGAGTGAAGTCGGGGTCGTCGGCCCACACGGGGCGTCCGCTCTGCAGCGGCGGCACCGCGAGCTTCTGGCGGTAGCGCGGGGTGAGGTGCAGGCGGTCGTGGACGTGCTCGACGAAGCGCCCGAAGTCGGGGGCGAGACCGTCGAAGACGAGCACCGCCCCGATGTGCATATGCGTGGCCTCGCCCTCCTGATGCAGGAAGGACGCGTCGATCGAGGTGAGGCGGTCGAGATGGCGCTGCACGCGGGTTCTCCCGGGCCGGACGGCAGGCTGTGTCCAAGCCTACCCGCCAGGCTCGCGCGGGCGGCGTCAGGCAGTGCTCGAATGCCGCAGGACCTGCGGGGCCGCTCACTAGACTCAGGGCTATGCCCACCGGCCCGCAGACGATCCTGCTCGCCGCTCCGCGCGGGTACTGCGCCGGCGTCGACCGCGCGGTGCAGACCGTCGAGCGCGCGCTCGAGCTCTACGGCGCGCCCGTGTACGTCCGCAAGGAGATCGTGCACAACAAGCACGTCGTCGAGCAGCTGCGCGAACGAGGGGCGGTATTCGTCGAGTCCGAGGACGAGGTGCCCGAGGACTCGACCGTCGTCTTCTCGGCCCACGGCGTCTCGCCGCAGGTGCACGCCGCCGCGCACCGTCGCGGGCTGCACACGATCGACGCGACCTGTCCGCTCGTGACCAAGGTCCACGTCGAGGCCAAGAAGTTCGCCGCCGAGGACTACACGATCGTGCTCATCGGCCATGCCGGCCACGAGGAGGTCGAGGGCACGATGGGGGAGGCCCCGTCGCACATCGTGCTCATCGAGGACGAGGCGGGCGCCGACGAGCTCGAGGTCCGCGACCCCGCGAAGGTCGCCTACATCTCCCAGACGACCCTGTCGGTCGACGAGACGCGCGCGATCATCGCCCGCCTGCGCGAGCGTTTCCCCGCGATCACGGGTCCCCGCACCGACGACATCTGCTACGCGACGACCAACCGTCAGGCCGCGGTCAAGCAGCTCGCGCTCCAGGCCGATCTCGTCCTCGTCATCGGCTCGGGCAACTCGTCGAACTCCAACCGCCTCGTCGAGGTGGCCCGCGAGCACGGGGCCGAGTCGCACCTGATCGACAACGAGACCCAGGTGCGCGAGGAGTGGCTGCACGGCAAGCGCGTCGTCGGGATCACCTCGGGCGCGAGCGCCCCCGAGGAGCTCGTGCAGCGCCTCGTCGCCTATTTCCAGGCCCGCGGCGCCGGGGAGGTCCGCGAGCTCGAGGTCGTCTCCGAGGACGTGCGGTTCATGCTTCCGAAGGCGATCCGTCAGGCCCTGGCCGCCTGAGCCGTCGCCGTCGGGCACCGACCGCGTGCGCACGCTCGTCGTCTCCGACCTGCATCTCGGCGCGCGCGGTGAGCTCGACGTCCTGCGCGTCCCGGCAAACCGCGAGCGGCTCGTCGCCGCGCTCACGGGCGCCGACCGCCTCGTCCTGCTCGGGGACGTGATCGAGTTGCGCCAGGGCCCGGCGCGGGACGCGCTCGCCGCGGCGGCGCCGACGCTGCGCGCGCTCGGGACGGGGCTCGCGACCGGCGCGCGGGTGACGCTCGTGCCCGGCAACCACGACCACGGCCTGCTCGCGCCGTGGCTGAACCGGCGGGGGCGCGACGCGCCGCCTCCGCCGCTCGGCCTGCAGACCGCCGCCGAGGCCCGCGACGACGAGCCGCTGGCGCGGATCGTCGAGTGGCTGGGGCAGGGGGGTGCCGAGGTCGAGGTGGCCTATCCGGGCTCCTGGCTGCGTCCCGACGTCTACGCGATGCACGGGCACTACTCCGACCGCCACTGCACGGTCCCGATGCTCGAACGGCTCGGCGCCGGGGCGATGGCGCGGATCGCCGCGCCGGCGCCGGCGGGACCGCGCCGGGCCGAGGACTACGAGGCGGTGCTCGGCCCGATGTACGCGTGGATGGACGCGCTCGCGCAAGCCGACGCGGCGCCGCGGCGATCCGGGACGGCGGGAGCCTCGGCGAGCGCGTGGCGCGCGCTCGCGGGAGCCGGCGGGCGGCGCGGCCCCCGCCGCCGGGCGGTGGCGGCCGCCTTCCCGGCGATCGTCGCGATCCTGCGGGCACTCGGGCTCGGGCCTCTCAGCGCCGACCTGTCGCCCGACGCGCTGCGTCGGGCACGGCTGCAGGCCATCGGCGAGGTCGTCTCCCGGCTCGGGGTCGTCGCCGCCCACGTCATCGTCGGCCACACTCATCGCGCGGGCCCGCTGCCCGGCGACGACCTCGGGGAGTGGCGCGTCGGCACGATGCTGACCAACTGCGGCTGCTGGGTCCGCGATCCGGCGTTCGCCGGCGTCGAGCCCGGATCAAGCCCCTACCGGCCGGGGTTCGCGGCGATCGTGGGGGAGGAGAGTCCGCCGGCGCTCGTCAACCTGCTCGATCCGCCAGGCCCGGGGAGAAGCACACCGCGTGGCAGCTGACGTCGTCGGAGAGCCTCAGCGCGAGCTCGCCGACCGTGCTGACCGGGTGCGAGACGAGCTCGTAGGCGCCGGGGCCGTCGACGGCGAGCTCGCGGCCGTTGGCGCGCACGGTGCCATGGCCGTCGAGCACCGCCCACACCGCGCCGGCCTCGTAGGGCCCGCTGTAGGGCCCGGCGACGTCCTCGGTCTGGGGCACGAGCTGCGCGCCGGGCTCGTCCTCGGGCCGCAGCGGCGCGACGAGGGGCCGCGAGACGCCGAGCAGCTCCTGGATCGCCGCCTCGGTCTCGCCGTAGGCGCCCTCGCCGTAGTGGTACTCGAACAGCCGGCTCTCGCCGTCGAACAGGTATCGCGCCGGCCAGCCGAGGTTGCCGTAGTCGCGCCAGATCTCGAGCTCTGAGTCGACGACCACCGGGTAGTCGATGCCCAGCCGCTGCACGGCGGCCGCGACCGCGTCGGGATCGGCCGAGGGCGCAAACCCCGACGCGTGCACGCCGATGACCCGCAGACCGTCGTCGCGGTAGCGTTCGTGCCAGGCCCGCAGATACGGCAGCGTGCGCAGCGAGTTGCAGCGGCAGAAGTCCCAGAACTCGATCAGCGCCGGCCGCCCGCACAGCTGGTCGGAGCGCAGCGTCGCGACGTTGATCCAGCGCCGCCGGGGCGGGAACGCGGGCGCGTAGATGTGGTCGACGGGGGCGCGCACGTCCTCGGAGCGTAGAGCCGCGCGACGCTATACTAGGTGAAGTATTGGAATCCCAGCTGCCTTTGAGGTGTTTGACGTCATGAGCCCGTCCGGAGCCGAAGTTCTCCGCCAGATCAAGAGCCGGATCGACGAGGTCGACCCATCGACCGTCCGCGAGCAGCTCGGCAACGGGGCGACCGTGATCGACGTCCGCGAGGATGAGGAGTGGTCGACCGGCCACATCCCCGGCGCGACGCACGTTCCCAAGTCGTTCCTGGAGTCGCGGATCGAGGGGACCGCGCCCGACCGCTCCGAGCACGTCATCCTCTACTGCCAGAGCGGCAACCGCTCGGCCTGGGCGGCGCGGACGCTGATCGAGGATCTCGGATACGAGAACGTCGAGTCGATGACCGGCGGGATCACGCTGTGGAAGGATCGCGGCTATGACGTCGAGCAGCCGCGGACGCTGACCGCCGAGCAGCGCGAGCGCTATTCGCGCCACCTCCTGCTCCCCGAGGTCGGGAGCCAGGGCCAGCAGAAGCTGCTCGACGCCAAGGTGCTGCTGCTCGGCGCCGGCGGGCTCGGCTCGCCGACCGCGCTCTATCTCGCCGCGGCGGGCGTCGGCACGCTCGGGATCGTCGACGACGACGAGGTGGACCTGTCCAACCTCCAACGCCAGGTCATCCACACCTCCGACCGCATCGGGACGCCGAAGGTCGACTCCGCGCAGGAGACGATCACGGCGCTCAACCCCGACGTCAACGTCGAGAAGTACGCCGTCCGCCTCGGCCCCGAGAACATCATGGACATCCTGCCCGGCTGGGACATCGTCGTCGATGGCCTCGACAACTTCCCGACCCGGTATCTGCTCAACGACGCCTCGGTCCGGCTGCGGATCCCGGTCGTGTCGGCCGCGATCCTCGGCTTCGAGGGCCAGCTGTCGGTGTTCAAGCCCTACGACGGGCCGTGCTACCGCTGCCTGTTCCCCGTGCCCCCGCCGGCCGAGCTCGCGCCCTCCTGCGGCGCCAACGGCGTGCTCGGCGTGCTCCCGGGGACGATGGGCATGCTCCAGGCAACCGAGGTCGTCAAGCTCATCCTCGACGCGGGCGACCCGCTCATCGGCCGGCTGCTGATGTACGACGCGCTCGCCGCCCGCACCACCGAGGTCAAGGTCCGCCGCGATCCCGACTGCGAGATCTGCTCGCGGGATCCCGAGGAGATCGACGACGACGAGCTGGGCGTGTTCCCCGACTACGAGGCCTTCTGCGCCGGCGCCCATTAGCCTGCCGACCATGGCCACCATCCGCATCCCACCCGTGCTCCGCCCGTCGGTCGGCGGCGAGAAGGAGCTGACCGCCCAGGGATCGTCCGTGGGGGAGATCCTGCGCTCGGTCGCCGACAGCCACCCCGACACCCAGACCCAGCTGTTCGCCGACGACGGCGGGCTCAACCGGTACGTCAACGTCTATCTCAACGATGAGGACGTGCGCGTGCTCGATGGTCTGGACACCGAGGTCGGCGCCTCTGACACGCTCGTCATCCTGCCCGCGATGGCCGGCGGCGGCCGCTGACGCGCGCGCGGGTCCCGAGTGCGGGGCCCGTCGCTATGCTTTGTAAAGTTATGGCCGCCTCGAGCGTGCAGAACAAGCCGTGCGGTGGACGGTACGGCGACATCGTCCAGTCGATCGGGCACACGCCGCTGATCGAGCTGCGGCGGCTCAGCCCCAAGCCCGGCGTGCGCATCTGGGGCAAGCTCGAGTCGCGCAACCCGACGGGGTCGGTCAAGGACCGGGTCGCCAAGGCGCTGATCGAGGACGCCGAGGAGAAGGGCCTGATCTCGCCCGGACAGACGATCCTCGAGCCCACCAGCGGCAACACCGGGATCTCGCTGGCGATGATCTGCGGGCGCAAGGGCTACACCCTGAAGGTCGTCATGCCCGAGAACGTGACTCCCGAGCGGACCGAGCTGCTGCGCATGTACGGCGCCGAGATCGTCTACTCGGAAGGGTCCAAGGGATCCAACGGAGCGGTCGAGATGGCGCTTGAGATGGCCGAGAAGGACGCGTCGTACTACATGCCCTATCAGTACGGCAACCAGGCCAATCCGGCCGCGCACTACCACGGCACCGCGCTCGAGATCCTCGAGGAGCTCGACGAGGTGTCGGCGTTCGTCGCCGGACTGGGCACCGGCGGCACGCTCATGGGCAACGGCCGCCGTCTGAAGGAGGAGCTCGGCGACAGCTGCAAGATCGTCGCCGCGGAGCCGATGCAGGGCGAGCCGGTGCAGGGGCTGCGCTCGCTCGACGACGGGTTCATCCCCCCGATCATCGACCTCTCGCTGCTGGACCGGAAGATCTTCGTCACCAACCAGGACGCGATCGTCTGGACGCGCAAGCTGCTCGACGAGGAGCGTCTGTTCGCCGGCGTCTCGTCGGGCGCGATCGCGCGCGTCGCGGTGCGCATCGCCGGCGAGCTCGACGAGGGCAACGTCGTGTTCGTCGTCTGCGACGACGGCTGGAAGTACCTCTCGTCGGGGATCTACACCCGGCCGGTGGAGGAGATCGAGGACCTGGATTCCACCGTCTGGTGGTAGGTGAGCGGCGCGCCTCCCGGCGGGCGCTCCTGAAGGACGCCGGCGCTGGACTGGCCGCCGCCGGCGCGTTCGGGCTGCTGGGCTGCGGTCGCTCGGCTCCGGCCACGGCCGGGACGGGCGGGACCTCGTCGACGCCGATCGTGCCCTCCGACGTGAGCATCCTCGCGGCGGCGCTCGAGCTCGAGCGCCGGACGGTCGCCGCCTACGTGGCGGCGATCCCGCTGCTGGACCACGACAACGCCCCGATGGGCCGTACGTTCCTCGAGGAGGAGCTCGAGCAGACCGGCGAGCTGATCGTGCTCATCCGCATGGCCGGGGGCAAGGCCTCGCCGCGGGCCAACAGCTACGCGATCGGGCGGGCGCGCGACCAGCCCCAGGCCCTGGCGCTGCTGCACGGGTTCGAGCGGCTGCAGATCGCCTCCTACCTGCAGTGGGTGCCGCGCCTGTCGACGGCGTCGACGCGCGCCGCGGTGGCCTCGGTCATGGCCGCCGACGCCCAACACATCGCGGTGCTCCGCGCGACCTCCGGGGAGCCGGCGCTCGCCTCGGCGTTCGTGACCGGCGAGGACTGAGCGGGGGCTCGGTGGCCGGATCGACGACGACCCGACGCGCGCTGCTCGGCGGCCATCCGGTGGCGCACGTGCCGGCCACCGACCGCCTCGCCCGCCTGCTCGGCCTCGAACTGCTGGCGGCCTTCACCTACGACCACATCCTGAACTCGTCGGTGCTGCCGGCGGACATGCGCCAGACGCTTGCGCCGGTGCCGACCCACGAGCGCGCCCATGCGGCCGCGCTGGATGCGGCGCTGCGCGCCCGAGGCGCGGGCGACCGCGCGCCGCGCGGCCCCGCCGACGTCGCGGCCGCGAACCGCGACCTCCGCCGGCGCAAGGTCCGCGGTCGTCTCGGCCAGCTGCAGGGCACCCCGGACGCGCTTGACACGTTGGCGGCGCTCGAGCGCGTGATCGTCGGCGCCTACTACGTCACGCTGCTCGATCTCGACGACGGCTCGCTGATCGCCCTGGCGATGCAGATCATGGCCTCCGACGCCCAGCACCAGGCGATCGTCGCCGAGCTGATCGATCCCGACGACATCCCCGACGCGGTGCCCTACGGCCTCGACGCAGGGGTGCAGTGAGGGCCGCCGGGGGGCGGCCGCGCTAGCCTCACGGGCCGGATGCGGATCGCGCAGGAGCTGTACGACGAGATGGTCGCGCACGCGCAGGCCGAGGCCCCGAACGAGTGCTGCGGCATGATCGCCTCCCGCGACGGCGTCGCCGTCAAGGTGCATCGCGCGGTCAACGCCGCCGGGAGCCCGCTGCGCTACGAGATCGACGGGGCCGAGCAGTACCGGATCCAGATGGCGATCGAGGACGACGGGTCAGACCTTGGCGCGATCTACCACTCGCACACGCGCAGCGATCCCTATCCGTCCCAGACCGACATCAACCTCGCGTTCTATCCCGACGCGCTGTATGTGATCGTGGGAGTCACCGGCGCCGAGCCCGAGGTCCGGGCGTACACGATCCGCGACGGCCGCGTCGCCGACTCCGAGCTGCACGTCGGCTGATGCCGGACCTGCGCCAGCCGATCCCCGCGCCGCTCGTCTGTCCCGGCTGCGGCGATCGGGCCGCGCCGAGCGAGCGCTTCTGCGACGCCTGCGGCCTGCCGCTCGTCGTGTCGCCCGAGCGTCTCGCGGTGACGCCGCCGGTCTCCGATCGACACCGCTGGGCCCGTCAGATCAAGCCTCAGCTCGCCGAGGGCGAGCTCGTCAAGGTTGCCCGCGCGGCCAACCAGACCGAGGCCGAGTTCATCCAGGGGCTGCTGCTCGAGGAGGGCGTGCCGAGCCTCCTGCGCCGCAGCGCCGGCTTCGACGTGCCCGACATGCTCGCCGCCGGTCCGCGCGACGTGATGGTCCCCGAGTCGGGCGCCGCGACCGCTCGCGAGGTCCTGCTCGAGGCCGAGGTGGTCGACGACGCGGCACCGCCGCGCGCGGCGACGCCGCCGGCGCGCCTGCTCGCGGGCCTCGTCGCCGCGCTCGCCGTCGGGGCGCTCGTCATCTGGCTGGCCTGGCTGCTCATGCAGTGACCCGTCGCGAGGGGGTACGGCCGGCGCGATCGAACACGTGGCCTGGGTCGATGCGCAACAACCAGTCGCGGGTCTTCCATCCCATTGGGGGTCGGGTCCAGCGTGGGCAGGCGGGTGGTGGTCAGGTTCCACCCGGTCCACCACTGCAGGTCCGCGACCCTCGCCGGTCCGAACCGGGCGAGCCACCGGCGAGCGAGGTCGCGTTGAGCCTCGGCCTTGACGAAGGGTTGGGGACGACGATCGGGAGCCCGGATGAGCATGGGCTCGTGCGACGGCGCGCCCCATGCGGGACCCTCAGCGGCCGCTTGCCAGCGCCGCCAGGTGCGCGCGCCACTCCGCTTCGATCCTCGACAGCGATCGGTCTCCGAAGGCCCAGGCGAGGGCCGCATCGGGGCCTCGGGGATGCAGGCGGCTGACGAGCCGCACGGCCGCGTCGGGCCCGGCCCGCGCGACGAGCAGGTCGATCACCGTGCCGCCGAGCAGGGCGGCGTCGCGCAGTCCGGGTGGGAAGCGCGGGCGTCCGCCCTCGTACAGGCGGCGTGCGATCGCCGCCCGGGCGTGGTCGGTCTGGCCGCCGAACCAGCGCGCGGCGCCCTCGATCAGCCACGCCCAGCGGGCGCTGCGCCGGATCCGGATCGGGCCGGCGACGCGGTGCAGATCGGGGTTGACCTCGTCGATCACCCGCCGCGCGTACAGGCACGCCGCCGAGCGCCCGAGCATCTCGCGCGAGCCCGGGAGGTTGGCGGCGCGCTCGCGCAGAGCGGCGGGGGAGAGGACGTGCAGATCCTGGCGACCCGCCCAGCCGGTGATGTAGCGCCGGGCCGAGGGTGCGGCGAGCAGCCAGACGAGCGGCAGCAGCGGGTTGCTCATGGCCAGCGCGGTCGGCGTTGGATGCAGGACGACGGTCAGGCCCTCGGGGCGACTTGCGAACCGGGGCGCGAGCTCGGCGCGGGCGCGCTCGAGCGCGAGCAGGACGGCCCGGGCGTCCTCGGCCTCCCCGGACTCGTGGCGAGCGCGAAAGGAGGCCGACTCGCTCTGCACCCAGGCCATCGCGCCGCCCCGATGCCCGCCGCGTCGACGGCGGCCCTCGCTCGCCGGCTAGGCGAGCACCGGCACGCGGTCCGAGGCGATCGAGGCGATCGCCTCGGCGGCGCGCTCGAACTCCTCGTCGGAGAGCACCGGCGTGCCCTCGAACGGCAGCTCGCGCGTCAGCTCCAGCCACGAGCGGCAGCCGCCGTACTCGTCGCGGACCTTGACCGTCACCGGGCGCGGAATCCGGTAGGTGCGCAGGAGGATGACGTGCAGGGGATGGCGGCGCTTCCACGCCAGACGCTTCTCGGCGTAGTCGGTCGTCCAGACGTAGAACGGCGACAGCGCGTCGACGGCGCGACGATCGGTGACCGTGAAGTGGGCGGCGACCTCCGCCCAGGCGCGAATGCGCACGCGGTCGGGCTGGGTCAGCTCCTCGCCGCGGTGCAGCGCCTGCGGGTGCGGCTCGCCGTCGGACCAGACGCCCTCCTCGAGCGCGCGCGAGAGCTCGGGGCGGTGGGACTCACGGACTAGGTCGGTGCGCTGATGGTCGAACGTCGGGTACAGGAAGAAGCGCTGATACTCGAGCCGGAAGTGCTTCTCGGGCTCGCGGATGCCGCCCTTGCGCAGGGTGAGGAGCTGCTCGCCCTCGGCGAGCGCCCGCACGGTGACGGCCCATTCTTTAAAAGCAATCGGCATGTGTTGAAAGGGAAGACGGGGTGGTTTGACGGCGTCCGGCGCGCGTTGGCGGGCGCCAACACCGGCTTCAGGACGTCGGAGATTGTAGGCGAGAACCGCCGAATCTCATAACATCCCTGCAAATTCTGGCCGTTTGCTGACACCGAGCGTTTGGCCTTATGGATAGTACGCCTTCGCTACAGGCGTTCGCCGGCGCCGCCCTGCAGCGGCTCGATCATCGCCGCGAAGTCGTCGTCGGCGTGCCCCATCCCCATCCCCGCGCACAGGATCTCGCGGGCGTGCGCGGCGCTCGGGAAGGGCACGCCGAGGCGCTGGCCCTCCTCGAGGCACAGACGCACGTCCTTGAGCATGTGCTCGAGCTTGAACAGCGTCGAGTAGTCGTGGGAGCGCATCGGCGCGGCCTTGAGATCGAGCATCGTCGAGGCCCCGGCGCCCGAGCCGACGACCTGCACGAGCGCGTCGAGGTCGAGCCCGGCGCGCGACCCGACGATCAGCGCCTCGCCGACGGCGGCGCAGTTGGCCGCGGCCAGCGCGTTGTTGAGCAGCTTGATCATCTGGCCCTGGCCGCGGGGGCCGGCGCGCACGATCAGCTCGCCCATCGCCTGCAATGGCTCTTGCAGGCGCTCGAACTCGGCCTGTGAGGCGCCGACCATGAAGGTCAGCGTGCCGTCCTGCGCCTTGGGCGAGGAGCCGGTGACCGGCGCGTCGACGAGGCTGGATCCGCGCTCGTCGAGCTCTGCCCCGATCTCGAGCGTGGCCGCGGGACCGATCGTCGAGCAGTCGACGAACAGCGTGCCGGGCGCCGCCTCGGTGGCGGCGCCGTCCTCGCCGAGCAGCACCTGGCGAACCTGGTCGCCGTCGACGACCATCGTGAACACGATCGCCGCCTCGGCCGCCGCCTGCGCGGGGGTGGCGGCGACGGTGACGCCGTCGTGCTCGGCGGCGAACGCCTCGGCGGTCTCCGCGGTGCGGTTGTGGACGGTCAGCTCGAAGCCGTTCTCCGCCAGGTTGGCGGCCATCCGCGAGCCCATGATGCCCAGGCCGAGGAAGGCGACGCGCTCGCTCACACTGATCGCCTCCGCTCGCCATCCGAGCGCGCCCGTATCTCGGCTGCGTGGGTCATCCGCCTGCCCACATCATCGCGCGTCGCCGCGTCCGCCGCCTCCCGGGGTCTCGATCCGCAAGCGCTGTCCCGCCGACAGCTCCCCGATCGCCTTGGGGTCGAGCTCTGAGCCGTCGAGCAGGTTGCGCCCGCGCGCTCCGTCGTGGCCCCCGTCGGCGCCCGGCGGGGCGTGCCGCCGGCGCTCGGTGATCAGCGAGTAGCGCAGCGGCGCGAGCGCCTCGAGCTCGCGCACCACCCCGTCGCCGCCGCGATGGCGCCCGTCGCCGCCCGAGCCGCGCCGCAGCCCGTACTCGATCATCCGCAGCGGGAACTCGAGCTCGAGCGCCTCGACGGGGGTGTTCAGCGTGTTGCTCATCGCGACGTGGACGCCGCTCGGGCCGTCGGCGTCGGGGCAGGCGCCCTGTCCGCCGCCGATCGTCTCGTAGTAGACGACGTCCTCGTTGCCGAGGGTCAGGTTGTTCATCGTGCCCTGGCCGAGCGCGTGCCCGAACGCCCGCAGGACGACGTCGGCGACCCGGGAGGAGGTCTCGACGTTGCCGCCGACGACCGCCGCCGGCGAGCGCGCGTTGAGCAGCGATCCCTCGGGCGCGATCACCTCGACCGGTCGGTAGGCGCCGGCGTTGGCGGGGATGTCGGGGTCGGTCAGGACCCGGATCGCGAAGTAGCACGCCGAGCGGGTGACGGCGAGCGGACAATTGAGGTTGCCGTCGTGCTGGCCAGAGCTCTCGCTGAAGTCGAGGGTGAGAGTCTCTCCATCGACCGTCGCCGCAACCGCGATCCACAGGTCGCCCTCGCGTGCCTCGAGGACGTCCCGGGCGGCGTACTCCCCGTCATCGAGATCGGCGAGGCAGGCCCGGGTCCGGCGCTCGGCATAGTCGAGCACCTCGGCGTAGGCCTCGTGCAGCGACGAGCTCCCGACCCGGCCATGAAGTTCGACCAGACGTTGAGCCCCGGCGCGGCCCGCGGCGAGCTGGGCGCGCAGATCGGCGCGACGCTGATCGGGTCGACGCATCTGGCCGGTCAGCTCGGCGATCGCCTCCTCGTCGAGCACCCGCGGCTCGATCACGACGCCTTCGTCGGCGAGCGTCGCCGAGTCGGCCGGCATCGAGCCGGGCGTCGGGCCGCCGACGTCCGCGTGGTGGGCGCGGTTGGCGGTGAACGCGATCAGCTCGTCATCCGCGAACACGGGCGTGATGACCGTGATGTCGGGCAGATGGGTGCCGCCGCGGTAGGGGTCGTTGAGGATCCACGAGCGCTCGGGCGCGTGCTCGCAATCCAGCACCGAGGCGACCGCCGCCGGCATCGCGCCGAGGTGGACCGGGATGTGCTCGGCCTGCATGACCATCTCGCCCGCGGGGGTGAACAGCGCGGTGGAGGCGTCGCGGCGCTCCTTGATGTTCGCCGAGTGCGCCGAGCGGATGAGCACCGCGCCCATCTCCTCGCAGATCGCGTGCAGCGCGCCGGTCAGGACCTGGAGCTCGACCGGGTCCATCAGCCCCGCCGCAGCTGGGTCGTGCCGTGCTCATCGACCTCCCCGGACCACCCTTCGGGCACGAGCAGCGTCGACTCGGGCAGCTCGAGCACCGCGGGTCCGGCAAGCTCGGTCCCCGGCGGCGGCGAGCCGCGGAGCACCTGCAGCGTGACCGCCTCGCCCCCGAGTCGCGCCTCGCGCGAGCCCCGCTCGGGCTCCCCGACCGTCTCGTCGTGGAGCGAGACCTCGCCGCCGGGCAGAGTGGCCGAGACCCGCACGGTGACCAGCTCGAGCTCCTGCTCGCGGTCGCGGTAGCCGTAGCGCTCCTCGTGCAGGTCCTCGAAGGCCGCGCGCAGGTCGTCGGGCTCGGCGTCGGGCTCGCCCGGCACCGCGAGCTCGAATGCCTGGCCGCGATAGCGCAGCTCGTAGACGACCCCGAGCTCTGCGTCCTCCGGCGCCCCGAGCTGGGAGCGCGCCTCGTCGCCGAGCTCGGTCACGAGCTCGGCGATCGCCGGCGCGGTCAGCGCCGACCCGGCGAGCAGCACGCTGCGCTGCACGTCGCGGCGGCGGGGGGAGACGACGAGGCCGACCGCCGCCAGCACCCCGGAGGCGCGCGGGCAGACGACCCGGGTGATCCCCAGCTCGTCGGCGATCGCCGCGGCGTGCAGTCCGCCCGCGCCGCCGAAGGCGAGCAGCGCGTAGCGGCGCGGGTCGATGCCGCGCTGGACGGTGACCACGCGCAGCGCGCGGACCATCTCGGCGTTCGCGACGCGCACGATGCCCTCGGCGCAGCGCTCGGGCTCGAGCTCGAGCTCGGCGGCGAGCGCCTCGATCGCGCGCTGGGAGGCGCCGATGTCGAGCTGCACCCCCCCGGCGAGCGGGGCGTCGGCGGCCAGGCGGCGGAGCACGAGATTGGCGTCGGTGACCGTCGGCTCGGTGCCGCCGCGCCCGTAGCACGCCGGCCCGGGCTCGGCGCCCGCCGACCGGGGGCCGACGCGCAGCGCCCCGCCGCCGTCGCGCCACGCGATCGACCCGCCCCCGGCGCCCACCGTGTGCACCGCGACCATCGGCAGCGCGAGCGGCCGCTGGGCGATCGTCCCCGCGCTCTGCTCCTGCACCGCGCCGTCGTGCACGACGCACACGTCGCACGAGGTCCCGCCCATGTCGAAGCACAGCGCGTCGGGCGTCCCCGCCGCGCGCGCGACGAACGCCGCCCCGGCGGCGCCGCCGGCGGGGCCGGAGAGCACCGTCCAGGCGGCGTGCCCCGCCGCCGACTCGAGATCGATCAGCCCGCCGTTGGACTGCATGATCGCCGGCTCGGGCACCCCCGCCTCGTCGCAGCGCTCGATCAGGCGCCGCAGGTAGCCCGCGAGCAGGGGGGAGAGGGCGGCGTCGACCTCGGTGGTGGCGGCGCGCTCGAACTCGCGGAAGGTGCCGACGACCTGGTGCGACAGCGACACGTGGATCCGGTCTGGGCCGCCCAGCTCGCGGGCGATCGCCTCGGCGAGGGCGAGCTCGTGCTCGGGATGGCGATAGGCGTGCAGCAGGCACACCGCGATCGCCTCGGCCCCGTAGTCGGCGATCGCGCGCGCGAGGCGCGCGGCGGCGTCGGGATCGAGCTCGCGCAGCGGCCCGTCGGGCGTCATCCGCTCGGGCGCCCCGAACCGTCCCTCGTCGGGGGTCAGCGGCGGCGGGCGCGCCGCGCACAGGCGGTAGAGCTCGGGCCGGTCCTGGCGCCCGAGGGCGACGATGTCGGTGAAGCCCTCGGTGGCGACGAACGCGGTCCGCGCGCCCTGGGACTGCAGCAGCGCGTTGGTGGCCACGGTCATGCCGTGGGCGAAGTCCGAGATCTCCTCCGCCTGCGCCCCGGCGCGCTGCAGCGCCGCCTCGATCGCGGCGAGCACGCCCTCGGACTGGTCCGACGGCGTCGTCGGCGCCTTGGCGGTGATCAGCCGGTCGCCGACCGCGAGGACCGCGTCGGTGAACGTCCCCCCGACGTCGACGCCGAGCAGCATCGGTGCAACCTAACGTCTCACCGCCTCCCGAGGCGGCGCGGCCCCGCCGACACCGTGTCGGCGGGGCACAACAGCGGCGTCAGCCGCTCTTCACCCGATCAAGCGCTCAGGCGGCCAGCGGCCTCTCGACGTCCTCGGTCTCCGCCAGGTGCTGGTGTGACGGGCAGTAGCCGTTGTGGGCGAGCGGCATCCGCTGGCACGGCGTGCCCTTCCGCGTGCTCGCGCGGCACTGCAGCGGGTTGCCGTTGAGGTCGAACCCGTTCTGGGGCTGGGTGCGCAGGAACTCGTCCGCGCACGCCAGGTAGAGCTCGATGACCCGCAGCACGCGCGCCTGGGCGCTCATCGGGAAGTAGCTGCGAACGTCGTGAAACAGCGTCCGTGCCGGCCGCGCGAAATAGTGGCGATCCGTCGCCAAGCGCTCGATCGCCGACTCGCAGGCGCGCAGGACTCGGCCGTGGTTGACCTGGCCCTCCGCGTGCGGATCTTCGACGATCTCCGAAGCGATCTCCCGGTAGATCGCTCGACTGAACCGGTACATGCATCCCCTCTTTCTCTGCGGCACCCATAGCGGGTCTCGACTCCAGAATGAGCGGGCGAGTATTCCGGCCCCACCGGCATTTGACCAGGCCTGAAAGATTAATTCGCCGTTAAGCCGAAACTTGGAATTTACCTGCAAACAGAGGGTTTGTGAGCTTTAGGTCCAGTTAACGAGGGCCGGCTGGCGGTCGTGGCGCAGGCAGACGTGCCGGCCATCCATCGCGGGGTCGAGAGCCGGGCGATCGAGGCGCAGGTGCGCGCCGCGGCTCTCCTCCCGGGCGAGCGCGCCCGCGGCGATCAACCGGACGAGCGCATGGGCGTCCCGGGCGAGCGCTCGCAGGCCGACGCCGTCGCGCTGGAGCCCCGCGAGCCGCCACAGCGCCAGGCGTGAGCCCGGCGAGATCGACGGGTCGCGGACCGGTTGGCGCTCCGCGTCGCGGGGGAGCGGGCCGGGGGTGGGCTCGGCGACCGCCGCGCGCGCCGCCCGGGCGCCGAACACGAAGCACTCGCTCAGCGAGTTGGAGGCCAGCCGGTTGGCCCCGTGCAGCCCGGTGCACGAGCACTCGCCGACCGCGTAGAGCCCGGGCACCGAGGCCCGCCCGTGCAGATCGGTGGCGATGCCGCCCATCATGTAGTGCGCCGCGGGAGCGACCGGCACGAGCTCGCGCTCGGGGTCGATGCCGGCCCGGCGCAGCGCGCCCACGACGTTCGGGAACAGCGCCGGGTCGACGTCGCGCATGTCGAGTCCCACCGACGGGCGCCCGCTTGAGTCGATCTGGCGCTGCACCGCGAGCGCGACCTCGTCGCGGGGCGCCAGCTCGTCGACGAACCGCTCCCCCCGCGCGTCGAGCAGCCGCGCGCCCTCGCCGCGGATCGCCTCGGTGACGAGGAACCCATCGGCTCTGTTGGCACCGTTGGCGCCGACGACGGCGGTCGGGTGAAACTGCATCAGCTCGAGATCGGCGAGCTCGGCGCCCGCCTCGTGGGCGAGCAGCAGCCCGCCCCCGATCGCGCCCGGGGGATTGGTCGTGCGCGACCACAGCGCCGCGGCGCCGCCGGTCGCGATGACGACCGCTCCCGCCGCAATCGCCGCGCCGTCGTGCAGCCGCACCCCGACGGCGCGCCCGCCGGCGGTCAGCACGCGCCCCACGCGGCGGCCCTCGATGACGCGGATCCCCGGGTCGCCGGCGGCGAGCGCCGATAGCTGGCGGATGATCCGCCTCCCCGTGGCCGCCCCGCCGGCGTGGACGACGCGCCGCGCTGAGTGCCCGCCCTCGAGCCCGAGCGCCAGGTTGCCGTGGCGGTCGGCGTCGAAGGCGACCCCGAGGTCCTGCAGGTCGCGCACCGCCGCCGGCGCCTCGTCGCACAGCACGCGCGCGGCGGACGCGCGGACCGCGCCCCGCCCGGCGTGGATCGTGTCGGCGAGATGACACTCGGGGCCGTCCTGCAGCGACAGCGCCGCCGCGAGCCCGCCCTGGGCCCAATAGCTCGATGAGCCGGCGAGCGGTCCGGCGGACACGAGCGTGACCGCCGCGCCCTCGCGCGCCGCGCACAGCGCGGCGTACAGCCCCGCGGCACCCGCGCCGACCACCGCGACCCGAGTGCGAGTATCCACGCGGGCGGAGGCACTGGCACTGATGTTGCCGGGCTGCACCTGGCGGTACGTTATCCGGCGATGCCGGCCGCGCCCGTGCTCCTGCACCACCCCGCGTCGCTGCACCACGAGACGGGCCAGCACCCCGAGCAGCCCGCGCGCATGGTCGCGATCGCTCGCGAACTCGAGGCCCGCGACTGGCTCGGTTGGGAGCGGGTCGCCTCGCCGGAGGTGCGGCGAGCCGACCTGCTCGCCGTCCACCCCGAGCGCCACCTCGAGGCGATCGAGGCGGCGGTGGCGAGGGCGCGCGACGGGCGTGCCCACATCGATCTCGACACGGTCGTCTCGGCGGGATCGCTGCCGGCGGGGCTGCACGCCGCCGGAGGGGCGGTTGCGCTCGTCGACCGCCTGCTCGACGGGGCGGCCCCGACCGGCTTCAGCCTCCACCGTCCGCCCGGGCACCACGCCGAGACCGCCCGCGCGATGGGCTTCTGCCTGTTCAACAGCGTCGCCGTGGCGGCGCGCCACGCGCTCGCGGTCCGCGGGCTGGCGCGGGTGCTGGTCGTCGACTGGGACGTCCACCACGGCAACGGCACCGAGGAGATCTTCAGCGCGGATCCGGCGGTCCTGTATCTGTCGATCCACCAGTCGCCGCTGTACCCGGGCACCGGCCCGGCCTCCGAGGTCGGCTCCGGCGCCGGCCGTGGCTTCACCGTCAACCTGCCCGTGCCGGCGCGGTCCGGGGACGACGTGTTCGTCTCGCTTGTCCGCGATGTCGCGGTGCCCCTCGCGCGGTCGTTTGCGCCGCAGCTCGTGCTGCTGTCGGCCGGGTTCGACGCCCACGCCGAGGATCCCCTGGCCAACTGCGAGGTGACCGAGGCGGGGTATGCGGCGATGGCGGCGCTGATGCGTGAGTTCGGCGAGGAGCTGGCGGCGCCGGTGGGCGCGGTGCTCGAGGGTGGCTACGCGCTCGGCGCGCTCGGCCGCTCGGTGGCCGCGACGATGGGCGCGCTCGCCGGCGGGGGCGCCCCGGACGTCGACGGGGTGGCCGTCTCCGAGCTCGCCCGAGCGGCGCGGGGGCGGCTGGCGGAGTACTGGCCGGGCCTGTAGCGCGGGCGGGGCCGGGCCTGTAGCGCGGGCGGGGCCGGGGGTCGGGGCCCTGGCCGAGGGGCGTGGCCGGGGAGCCGGGGGCGTGGCCGGGGAGCCGGGGGGTGGTCGGAGGGCGTGGCCGGGGAGCCGGGGGGCGTGGCCGGGGAGCCGGGGGGTGGTCGGAGGGCGTGGCCGGGGAGCCGGGGGGTGGCCGTCAATAAGCCGCCCCGGGGCGACGTCTCGGCTGCCACCCCGAACGAAACCCGTGCCCTCGGCGATCCCGCGCCCCGAACGAACCCGCGTCCTGGACCGTCTGGTCCCGACGCTGTCCTCGCCGGTGCCGACGGCGTCTATCTGACCGCCGGCGAACCCGCGGCCCAGCGGCGGGCGCGAGGGACGCGCACGCTGATCGTCACCCCCCGCGTGGGCGCCCTCGCGGCCGATCTCGTCGTCGACGCGCTCATCCTCTCGGCCGGCGACGCCGGCGAGCAGGGGCCCGCCGCGGGGTGGCGCGCCCGCGCCGCGCTGACGGTCGTGACCGAGGGCGGCGACGGCGGGCACTGGTCCGGTGCGGCGGGGTCGGGGCGATGGCGCGTGGCGCCGCCGCCGGAGCCGTCAGTTACGAAGTCGTGGACCCTTAGCCACGACCCCGCGGCCTGGGGCTGGAGCCTGCCGTCGGCCGGCGCGGCCGATGGAAGGGGGCACGTGGTCGTCGCCGCTGGAGACCGCGACGGCGTCCGCGTGCACCGCGCTCGCCGCCTGGCCCGCCGCGACGTCCGCTCGCGCCGCGGCCTGATGACGCAGAGCCCCGGACGATCCCGGGCCCCGGACGCCGCCGGCCCTCCCTCAGACGACCAGCCGTCGCCAGGCGTCGAGCAGCCGCCGAGCCATGCGATCGCTCGAGTAGGGCTCGGCGCGCGTGCGACCGTCGATCCGCGGGTCGGCGGCGTGCAGGTGCGGCGCCAGCGCCGCCGCCCACCGCTCGGATTCGAACGGCGCACAGAGCGTGCCCGGCAGACCGGCGAGCGCCGCGGGCGCGATCCCGACGGGCGTGGCGAGCACCGGCACGTCACAGGCGAGCGCCTCGAGGACGGCGAGCCCGAATCCCTCGCGCTCGGAGGGCACGAGCACCGCGTTGGCGGCGTTCAGGAACAGCGGGACGCGCGCGGGCTCGACGTCGGACAGTGTCAGCAGGCGGGTCTCGCCCGCGGCGGCGCGCGCCCGGTCGTGGCGCTTCTCGGCGCGGGCGGGGTCGGCGGGGAACAGCAGGCACGGCTCGTCCTCGGGCAGGCCGAGCTCGCGGCGGGCCACGCGGCGGTCGCGGCGCCCGAAGCGGTGCAGGTCGACGCCGCAGGGCAGGATCTCGACGCGCGACCGCGCCCACCGGGGCAGGAGCTCGGCGAGCGGCTCGGAGACGACGCCGATCAGGTCGGTGACCGCGAGCCCGGCGAGAGTGAGGCGACGCGAGCGCGGGTGGGCGAGGTCGGTGCCGTGCAGGGTGACCGCGTGGGCGGTGGCGGGGACGACGCGGGCGGGCCCGGCGGTGAGGCCGAAGTGCGCGTGCACGACGTCGAAGCGGTCGTGGCGGTGGCGCTCGCGCAGGGTCCGGGCGGCTCGCGTGTAGCTGCGATAGCCGCCCGGGGCGAAGGCGGCGAGCTCGATCTCGGCCTCGCCGGCGCGCCGAAGCGCGGCCACCTGATCGGCGACGAAGCTGCCGAGCGCCGGGTGGCGGGGGGAGGGATACATGTTGGTGACGACGAGCGCGCGCACGGGTGGCGCAATGTAACGGCGCCGATCGCCTCGCCCGTGGCGGCCGCCGCCTCTGCCACCATGGACGCGTGATCCGCGCCGAGCTGCCCGTGGCGGTGTTCGACTCCGGGGTCGGGGGCCTGACCGTGCTGCACGAGCTGCTCGTATCCCTGCCCGCCGAGGACTACCTGTACCTCGGCGACACCGCCCGGTTTCCCTACGGCGAGCGGAGCCACGCCGAGCTCGAGCGGTTCGCGATCGAGATCGCCGAGCACCTGATCGCCGCGGGCACGAAGCTGCTCGTCGTCGCGTGCAACGCCGCGAGCTCGGCAGCGCTCGGGGCGCTGCAGGACTGGCTGGCGGCCTCCGGCGCCGGCGTCGACGTCATCGGGGTGGTGGCTCCGGCGACGCAGCTGGCGGTCGCCGGCAGCCGTAGCGGGCGCATCGGGCTGCTCGCGACGCCGGCGACGGTGGCCAGCGGCGCGTACGACCGCGCGGTGGCCCGCGCCGACGCCCACGTCCAGCTCGAGTCGGTCGCCTGCCCGGACCTGGCCCCGATCATCCAGGGCGGCTTCCCGTTCGACGAGGCGGTCGTGCGGACCGTACGCGGGTACTGCGCGCCGTTGCGGGCCGCCAAGGTCGACACCGTCATCCTCGGCTGCACCCATTATCCGCTCGTCGCGCCGCTGCTGCAGCGGATGCTCGGCCGCGGGGTGGCGCTCGTGACCTCGGGCGCCGGCGTGGCGCGCAGCGTCGAGCGGGCGCTCAGCGCGCGCGGGCTACTGCGCGAGGACGCGGGTGAGCGCGAGGGCAGCTACCGCTTTCAGTGCACGGGCGAGGTCGGGGCGTTCGCGGGGCTGGCGACGCGCTTTCTGCAGATGCCGCTCGGCGAGGTGGCGCGCGTGCGCCTCGGCGACGGCGCCGATGCGGCGGGCGAGCGGGCCGCATGAGCGTCGCGCGCGGCGGCGGGCTCGCGGACCCGGGCGGCGGCGGGCTCGCGGACGGGGGCGGCGCGGGCAGCGGCGGGCTTGCGGACGGGGGCGGCGCGGGCCCGGCTCGCGCCGATGGCCGCGGAGCCGCCGACCTGCGCCCGGCGACGATCGAGGCCGGGTACGTGCGCACCGCGACCGGTTCGGCGCTCATCTCGATGGGCGAGACGCGCGTCATCTGCACCGCGTCGGTCCAGGACGGCGTGCCGCGGTGGCTGGCGCGCTCGGGCCGCGGCTGGGTCACCGCGGAGTACGGGATGCTTCCCGCGTCGACCGCTGCTCGCAAACCGCGCGACGGCACCCGAGGGCGCCCCGACGGGCGCTCGGTGGAGATCCAGCGGCTGATCGGGCGCTCGCTGCGCGGCGTCGTCGACTTCGGGGCGCTCGGCGAGCGGACGATCTACATCGACTGCGACGTCCTGCAAGCCGACGGCGGCACCCGGTGCGCGTCGATCACCGGCGGCATGGTGGCCCTGCAGCTCGCCTGCGCGCGCCTCGTGTCCGAGGGCGCGCTCGCGCGAGCGCCGGTGACCGGGGCGGTCGCGGCGGTATCGGCCGGCATCGTCGACGGCGTGCCGCTGCTCGATCTCGACTATTCCGAGGACTCGAGCGCCGAGGTCGACGCCAACGTCGTCATGACCGGCGATGGCGGGCTCGTCGAGGTCCAGGCGACCGCCGAGCGCACCCCGCTCTCGCGCGCGCATCTCGACGACCTGCTCGTGCTCGCGGCGTCGGGCATCGAGTCGCTGCGCGCCCTGCAGGACGCGACCGTGGCCGCCGCGTGATCGGCGCCCGCGCGACCCGCGCCCACCCGGTCTCGCCCGCGTGACCGGCGCCCGCGCCGGCGCGACCCGCGCTCACCGGGTCGCGACCGCGTGACCATGGCCGAGCCCGAGCGTCTGCTGCTGGCGACCCGCAACGGGCACAAGCTGCGGGAGTTCACGCGCCTGCTGGCCCCCGCCGGGATCGCCGTGGACCCACTGCCCGAGCCGGTCCGCCTGCCGCCCGAGGTCGGGAGCACCTTCGCCGAGAACGCGCTGCCCAAGGCGCGCTCGGCGGCTGAGGCGACGGGCCGGGCCGCGATCGCCGACGACTCGGGGATCGAGGCGGCCGCGCTCGGTGGCCGCCCGGGGGTCCGCTCGGCTCGGTTCGCCGGCGAGCACGCCGGCGACGAGGAGAACCTCGCCAAGCTGATGCGCGAGGCCCCCGCCGGTAGCCGGCTGCGCTACGTCTGCGTGCTCGCCTACGTCGATCCCGACGCCGACGAGGTGCGGCTGTTCGCGGGCGAGTGCAGCGGCCGGCTCGCCGCGCAGCGGCGCGGGAACGGCGGCTTCGGCTACGACCCGGCGTTCCTCGTCGACGGGGACGTGCGGGGACGCACCATGGCCGAGCTCGACGACGCCGCCAAGGACGCGGTCAGCCACCGCGGCGCGGCCGCCCGGGCGCTGCTCGCGTGGCTTGCCGCCGGTCGGGCGTAGGCACTCGTCGCGCGGCGCATCCGGCGACCCGACGCCCGGGCGCCGTCGGCGACCCGACCGCGGGCGCTCGTGCATCTCCGCGGCGCAGCGCCTCGGTTACGGTCTCATCCGGCCCGCCGGTCAGGGGATGTTGATCGCGGCCGAGAGGGCGACCGCGAAGGTGACGCCGGCGTACCCGTAGTAGCCCTCCAACAGGAGGATGGCGGCGGTGACCACGCAGACGAGCACCGTCACCGACCAGGCGATCCGGCGGAGGTTCACGGCGCCTATTCTCGCCGCCGCCGAGGATGGGGGACCCGCGTGCGATCGTGCGGCCGATCGCCCCGCTGCGCGGCGAACGAGCGAGACCGGGTTCGCGGGATCGCGAGGATTACCGCAAATTCCGGATATCTCGGGCGAGCGAGCGCATCGGCGGCCAGGCCCAGGGCGAGAATGGACGGCACCCGTCGGACGGAAGGGGCCGTCCCTGATGGGTGTTACTTTGAACCACTTCCGACCTTTGAAGGAGGAGCAAGTGACAAAATCCGAATTCGTAGACCAGGTCGCGGATCGCGCCGGGCTCACCAAGAAGGATGCGGGCGACGCGGTCGATGCGATGCTGGAGACGATCGAGGGCGCGCTGAGGCGGGGCAGCGACGTGACCTTCTCTGGCTTCGGCAAGTTCAGCGTCTCGGAGCGCAGCGCGCGTGAGGGTCGCAACCCCTCCACCGGGGAGAAGATCCAGATCGCCGCCTCCAAGGTTCCGAAGTTCACGGCTGGCGCGTCGCTGAAGAAGGCCGTGAGATAGGTCCCGGCTCACCGCCGGACGTCGATCCCGCCCCCCGCGGCGCCGCGGACGCCGAGAGCGGCGATCGCCGAGGCTTCGGCGATCGCCTGGTCGAGCGGGTGGCCGAGCGCCGCTCGCAGATCGTCCTGGGGATCGATCCCGACCCCATGCGCCTGTGGCCGCGGGCGCTTGCGATGGTGCAGGCGCGCGGGACGGTCGCCGAGCGCGCGGGACGCGCGGTGTCCGCGCACTGTCGACTGCTGCTCGAGGCTGCCGGATCGGAATGCGTGGCGGTCAAGCCGCAGGTCGCGTGCTTCGAGCAGCTCGGCGCCCCCGGCTGGAGCGCGCTCGCCGAGGTCGTCGCCGACGCCGCACGGCGCGGTCTGGTCGTGATCGCGGATGCCAAGCGGGGCGATATCGACATCTCGGCGGCCGCTTACGCTCGTGCGTTCCTGCGCGGCACGCCGACGCCGTTCGGGGACGTCGAGGGGCTCGGCGCCGATGCGCTCACCGTCAACCCCCTGCTCGGCCGCGACTCGCTCGCGCCGTTCGTGGAGGCGGCGCGCGCAACGGGAGCCGGTTTATTCGTGCTGACGCGGACCTCGAATCCCGGGGCCGCCGACCTCCAGGACCGCGAGCTCGCCGACGGCGAGTCGGTGAGCGACGCCGTCGCGCGGATCGTCGCCGAGCTCGGGCGCCCGGCGATCGGCGCTCGCGGGCTGGCCGACGTCGGCGCCGTGGTCGGCGCCACCGCCGCCGGCCACCTCGCGCGCCTGCGCGCGGCGATGCCCGCGGCGGTCATGCTGCTGCCCGGCATCGGCGCCCAGGGGGCGAGCGGCGAGGGCCTGGAGGCAGCGTTCGCGCCCGGGCCGGCCGGCGGCCTCGTCTCCGCCTCGCGGACGATCGCCGACGCGCACGAGCGGGACGGCGGCGACCCCGCGCGCAGCGCCGCGGCGAGTGCCCGGCGGCTGCGCGAGCTCGTGTGGGAGCGGTACGCGTGAGCGTGACGACCTCGCCACGCTGGCCGTGGCACGACCGGCGCGCCCTACGTCGTGGCGCCCGGGGACGCGCTCGGCTCCATCGCGCGGAAGATCGGTGTGCCGCTCGCGCGTCCGACGACGCTGCAACCGTCGGCCGTGACGCCGCCCGACGGCCCGCAGGCCGGACAGCGGCTGCGGCTGCGGCTGCGATGGTGATCGGCTCGGCCCCCCGGCGCCGGCTGGCAACGGTGATCCTCTGTCTCGCGATGACGCTGTGCGGCGCATGCGCGGCTCAGGCGACGTCACCGCCGCGCCTCTCGGTCTCCGCCGCCATCCTCTACGCGCCCGACACCGGGCAGACGCTCGACGCGGTCGCCGCCGGCCGCCGGCTGGCGATCGCCTCGACGACGAAGCTGATGACGGCGCTGGTCGTGCTCCAGCACATCCGTCGCCTCTCCACGGTGTTCACGAGTCCCGACTATCGCGCGGCGGCCGCCGACTCGCAGATCGGCCTTGCGCCCGGGGAGCGGATGAGCGTGCACGACCTGCTGATCGCGCTCATGCTCCCGAGCGCCGACGACGCGGCCGAGGACCTCGCCTACAACGTCGGGCACCACTCGGTGGCGCGCTTCGTCGGGATGATGAACGCGCAGGCGCGCCGGCTGCACCTGCGCGACACGCACTACTCGACGCCGATCGGCGTCGACACGCCGGGCAACCACTCGAGCGCGCGAGACCTCGCCCACCTCGCCCAGTACGACCTGACGCACTCGCCGTTCCTCGCTCGCGTCGTCGCGCTGACGACCGCCGACCTGACCACGGGTCCGGTCCGCCACGTCGTCAACCGCAACGACCTCGTCGCCCGCTATCGGTGGATCGACGGGGTCAAGACCGGCCACACCGCGGCCGCCGGTTACGTTCTGGTCGCGGCCGGGCACAGAGACGGCATGAGGCTGATCAGCGCGGTGCTCGGCACCGACAGCGAGGCGGCCCGCGACGCCGACACGCTGGCGCTGCTCAACTACGGATTCGGGGCCTTTGCACCGGTCACGCCGGTGCGGCGTGGTCAGCTGATGGCCCGGCCCGCGATCGCCGACAGCTCCGGCAAGCGCGCCGTCGTACGCGCCGCACGCGGCTTTCACCGGATCGTCGCGCGCAGCGCCTCGGTCCAGGTGCGCGTCGAGGTCCCGCGCCAGCTGAGGGGCCCGCTGCCCGGTCAGGCGGTCGTCGGGGCCGCCGTCGTGCTCGTCGGCGGTCGCGTCCTCGCGCGCGTCCCGCTCGTGCTCGCCCGGGCGCTGCCCGCCGTCAGCGGGCTCACCGTGGCGGTGCGTCTGATCACGCGCCCGGTCTCGATCGTCGTGATCGGGGTGCTCACGGCAGCGCTCCTCGCGCTTGCCGGGCTGGCGCGCCGGCGTCGGCGCGAGCCGCAACGCGGCAAACTGGAGGCGGCATGATCATCACGGTCACGCTCAACTCGGCGATGGACAAGACGCTCGAGGTGCCGAGCTTCACCCCGGGCCGGCGCCACCGGACGGTGGACCAGACGACGATGCCCGGCGGCAAGGGCGTCAACATCGCGCGCGCGATCAAGCGGCTCGGGCAGCCGGTGATCGCCACCGGGTTCGCCGGCGGCGCGACCGGCACCCGCATCGTCGAAGCGCTCACCGACGAGTCGATCCTGAACGACTTCGTGCGCATCGACGACGAGTCGCGGACCAACACGGCCGTGCTCGACCCCACGACGGGGCTGCAGACCGAGATCAACGAGCGCGGACCCGCGGTCTCGGCCCAGGAGCTTGAGCTGCTCCGCGAGAAGCTCCTCTACCTGGCGCGGGGCGCCAGCATCTGCGTGTTCGCGGGCAGCCTGCCCCGGGGCGTCGACCACGCCGTGTACAGCGACCTCATCCGCGAGGTCGGCCGGCTCGGGGTCACGACGATGATCGACTCCGACGGCGAGCCCTTGCGGCTGGCGATGCGCGCCGAGCCCGATCTCGTCTCGCCGAACGAGCTCGAGGCCGAGGAGCTCGTCGGCCAGGAGTTCAACGACGACGGCGACCACGCCAACGCGGTCGTCGAGATGGTCCGCCGCGGCGCGCGCGAGGCGATCATGACCGTCTCGGACGGCTGCTACGCGCACATCCTCGAGGGCGGCGCCCGGGCGATCTACCGAGTGCGCGTCGAGGAGCAGGAGGCGCGCTCGGCGGTCGGCTCCGGCGACGCGTTCCTCGCCGGCTACGTGTCGGCGCGCTACGCGGGTCAGCCGCCGATCGACTGCCTGCGCTTCGGCGTCGCCTGCGGCGCCGAGTCGACCCATCACTTCGGCGCCGGCATCCTCGATCTCGCCCAGGTCGACCGGCTGCTCGGCGTCGTGGAATCCGAGTCGCTGCACGCCGGCGGCGTCGTCGGATAAGCCGCGCGCGGAGCGCCGCCGGGCGCCGCATCACCGGGAAGCCCATGCGTCCGGCGGGCCGGGCGCCGCTGCTAATGTCGGCGCCCCGATGTCCCCCATGGTCGCCGTCCTTCAGCCGTCCGTCCCCCGGTCTAGGCTGCGCCCATGGAAGTAGAGATCGGCCGTGGCAAGAAGGCGCGCCGGGCGTACGGGTTCGACGACATCGCGATCGTCCCGTCCCGCCGCACGCGTGACCCCGACGACGTCGACATCTCGTGGACGCTCGGCCCGTACCGCTTCGAGCTGCCGCTGCTGGCGGCCGCGCTCGACGGCGTCGTCTCGCCCGAGACGGCGGGGCTGATCGGGCGGCTGGGGGGTCTCGCGGTGCTCAACCTCGAGGGCATCTACTGCCGCTACGAAGATGCCGACACCCAGCTGGAGCGGATCGCGAGCTTCTCGCCCGACATCGCCACCCGCGAGATGCAGGACATCTACCGCGAGCCGGTCAAGCCCGAGCTGATCGCGCGCCGGATCGCCGAGATCAAGTCCCACGGGGTCGTCGCGGCCGCGTCGCTGACCCCGCAGAAGGTCCGCAAGCACTACGAGACCGCGCTCGAGGCGGGCCTCGACATCCTCGTCATCCAGGGCACCGTCGTCTCCGCCGAGCACGTCTCGCGGGACGAGACCCGCCCGCCGCTCAACCTCAAGGAGTTCATCCGCGAGCTCGCCCCGACCCCGGTCGTCGTCGGCGGCTGCGCGTCGTATCACACCGGGCTGCACCTGATGCGGACCGGCGCCGCCGGGGTGCTCGTCGGCGTCGGGCCGGGCGCGATCTGCACGACCCGCGGCGTGCTCGGGATCGGCGTCCCGCAGGCGACCGCGATCGCCGACGTGGCGGCGGCGCGCTCGCAGCACATGCTCGAGACCGGCGACTACGTCAAGGTCATCGCCGACGGAGGGATGCGCAACGGCGGCGACATCGCCAAGGCGGTCGCCTGCGGCGCCGACGCGGTCATGCTCGGCTCCGCGCTCGCGCGTGCCTACGAGGCGCCGGGCCACGGTTACAACTGGGGCATGGCCACCTTCCATCCCACGCTGCCGCGCGGCGCGCGGGTCGCGACGAAGTGCAACGGCACGCTCGAGGAGATCATCAAGGGCCCCGCGCGCGAGAACGACGGCACCTTCAACCTGATGGGCGGGCTGCGCACCTCGATGGCGACCTGCGGCTACCGCGACATCGCCGAGTTCAACCGGGCCGAGCTCATGGTCGCCCCGGCGCTGCAGACCGAGGGCAAGCACCTTCAGCGCGAGCAGGGCGTCGGCATGGGCTCCGCGAGCCGCGCGCAGACGGTGGGAGTCGCGGATTAGCGACTGCACCGCCGCTGCGGGCCTGTCGAGCCTCGACGGGGAGGTCCAGGGGGCGCCGGCCGCCGACGGGCTCGACGAGGTGCGAGCGACCACCGACGCGGTGGTCGTGCTCGACTACGGGGGCCAGTACTCGCAGCTGATCGCGCGCCGCGTGCGCGAGTGCGGGGTGTTCTCCGAGCTGCTCCCCTATCACGTCGGCGCCGCCGAGGTCGCTCGCCGCCGGCCCAAGGGCGTGATCCTGTCCGGCGGACCGGCGTCGGTGTCCGCCGAGGGGGCGCCGCCGCTCGAGCGCGAGCTGCTCGAGCTCGGGGTTCCAGTGCTCGGGATCTGCTATGGGATGCAGCTGCTCGCGCTGGCGCTCGGTGGACGAGTGCAGGCCGCCGAGGTGGGGGAGTTCGGCCGCTCGCAGCTGACCGTGCGGCACGCTGGACGGCTGCTCGCCGGCACCCCCGCCGAGCAGTCGTGCTGGATGTCGCACCGCGACACCGTGTACGCGCCGCCGCCCGGGTTCACGGCGCTCGCCGCGTCGACCGTATCGCCGGTGGCGGCGTTCGAGTCGACCGCGACCGGCGTGTACGGGATCCAGTTCCATCCCGAGGTCGTCCACACCCCGTACGGCCGGCAGGTGCTGACGACCTTCCTGCAGGACATCTGCGGCTGCGCGCCCGACTGGAGCCCGGCGTCGGTGATCGAGGACCAGATCGAGCGCATTCGCGCCCGAGTGGGGGGCGGGCGGGCGATCTGCGGCCTCTCGGGCGGCGTGGACTCGAGCGTCGCGGCGCTGCTCGTGCACCGCGCGATCGGCGACCGGCTGACGTGCGTGTTCGTCGACCACGGGCTCATGCGCAAGAACGAGGGTGAGCAGGTCGTCACCGCGTTCCGCGACCACTTCAAGGTGCCGCTCGTCGCCGTCGATGCCTCCGATCGCTTCCTGTCGCGGCTGCGCGGGGTCTCAGACCCCGAGCGCAAGCGCAAGCTGATCGGCGCCGAGTTCATCCGCGTCTTCGAGCAGGAGGCGGCCAGGCTCGACGATGTCGGCTTCCTCGTCCAGGGGACGTTGTACTCCGACGTCATCGAGTCCGGCGGCGCCGCCGGCGCGGCGACGATCAAGTCCCACCACAACGTCGGCGGCCTGCCCGAGGATCTCGAGTTCTCGCTCGTCGAGCCGCTGCGCGCGCTGTTCAAGGACGAGGTGCGCGCGGTCGGGGCCGAGCTTGGCCTGCCCGAGCGGCTCGTCTGGCGCCAGCCGTTCCCCGGCCCGGGGCTGGCGATCCGCGTCGTCGGTGGCGAGGCGACCCGCGAACGGCTCGACATCCTGCGCGAGGCCGACGCGATCCTCCAGCAGGAGATCCGCGCGGCTGGGCTGTACCGCGAGCTGTGGCAGTCCTTCTGCGTGCTGCCCGACATCCGCACCGTCGGCGTGCAGGGCGACGAGCGCACCTACGGCAACGTCATCGCGATCCGCGCGGTGACGAGCGACGACGCGATGACCGCCGACTGGGCGCGCCTGCCCTACGAGCTGCTCGAGCGGATCGCGTCGCGGATGATCTCCGAGATCCGGCCGGTGGGGCGGGTGGTGCTCGACATCACCTCCAAGCCGCCGGGCACGATCGAGTGGGAGTAGCCGGCGCAGGTACGATCTCGAAAGGGATGCGCAACGTTGGCAGCCGGGCCGACTGCCGGTGCAGTGAGAGGCCAGTGCGACGGCGTCAGCAAGGTCCCGGCTCCGGGCGCCGACCGCTGGCCAGGTAATAGGTCCCCGATGAGGCCTGCCGCACGATGAGGTCTTCGACGAAGCGGTGCAGGTGGCTCCAGGGATGCGCAAAGCCCTCGAAGGTGGTGACGTAGGGCAGGTTGATCCACCACACCGCGAGGTTGATCGCAGCGGCGCCGGGAAGCCACCACGGCGCCCATTTCGGCCCGGCGGCCACCACCGGCGCGCCCGCGGTCAGCTGACCGAGCATGTTGCCAAGCCCCGTGGGGGAGCGCAGGACGTCGTGGGTGGCGCATAAGAGCATCGCGTCGCCTGGGCAGGGCAGCCGGGCGTCCTCCGCCGGTGCGCACACCAGCTCGACGTTGTCCCAGCCGGCCTGGCGCGCCCGCTTGGCCGCGTGGTCCAGCATCGCCGGGCAGGCGTCGACGCCGACCAGGGCGCCCCGGGCGCCGATCCGATCCTCGATGGCCGAGAAGTTCAGCCCCGTCCCGCAACCGACGTCGACGACGAGCTCGCCCCGGCCCAGCTCCAAAGCGTCGATCGCCTGCTCGCGGTAGGGCGCCGCCCACTCGGTGAGCAGGTCATAGGCCCCGGCGAGCTCTCGGTAGCGCGCCAGGGCCAGATTGAGATCCGGTCCGGGCAGACCGGCGCACGACCTGGTCCCGTCTCGCCCGTCATCGGGCGCCGCCGACGGCCGGCGCGCCCCCAGCGGCCGACGCGTCCGCGTGCGATCCGAAGCAGGCCAGGGGATCATGGGCCGCCCGCGGCGCTCCCAGGGCTGCCCCTCGCCTCCGCCGCGAGCGCTTCCGGGCCGGGCTCCGCCCGAGTGGCCCGGCAACCAATACCACCACGCGCCGCCCGTAACGCGTCGCGGCCAGGACATCTCGGTTCATGTGTGATGACATGCGCGCACAACGGCCCGTCCACCACGACAGGCGTAGCAGCGAGCGCCGCGCCGGACAGGGGGTGCGTAGTCGAGCACCAGCACGGTCGCGCTGGGATGGGCAATCGACCCGCACGTGGGCGGGTCAGGGGCGCCATCGATGCACTCCTCTCACGCTCGGAGGACACAGACCGACGGGTGCATCCCAGCCGGCTCAGCAGCCGTGACACGTCCCCACCTCGGTACTCGCCGAAGGGGCTGCGCTGAGCACAACGCCCTCCGATGCCCAACTGTAATCCCGCCGCGCGTGCATTTCAACGGCAATAGGCTGAGCCGTTCGCCGGATGTCGCGGGGTGTCGCCGGGTGTCGCCGGGGCGGTGACCGCCGACCCGCGTCGCCGGGAACTCTTGACGCTCCACCCGCCAGCCTGAAGACTTCGGCTCGTCCTGCGCCGTCTCATTCCGGCGTGGGCGACCTGCACAGAAGAGCGAGGTACAGGAGAGGCGCAGCATGAGCAGCCCCCAGACGACGGGCCCCCGACGAGCGCCCGCAGGCCGGGAGCCTGACCACCGCGATCTCCAACCTCGTGGTGCGGGTGCTCAACGAGGACACCGGACGCGGACCGACGCAGGCGCGCACCTACATGGCCGACGACGTGATCACGGTGGTCATGCGGGACACCCTGACCAAGGGCGAGCGCACGCTCGTTGCAGGGGGCCACGCCGAGGACGTGATCCACACGCGGAGCCACGATCCAGCGACCGCGGCTCTGAGGCGACTCAGCAGCCGCACTCGGTGCCCGACGGGCGCCCATACCGGCGCTGCAGGTCCTGATCAGGCGGCGCGGCGCGCCGGCCGGTGCGCGGCGGCGTCGATCGCCCGTCCGAGCGTGTGGCGCAGGACGTGCGCGGCGAGCGGCCGGACCTCGGGCAGCTCGTCGCGCTGGAACCACCCCGCGGTCAGCAGCTCGCCGAGGTCGAGGCGCAGCGGCCCCTCGCCGACCTGGGCGCCGAAGACGTGGATGGTGTCGCGGCGGTGGTCGTTGCGTCCGGCGACCGAGCCCAGCGGCACCCAGTGGGGCGGCCGGACGCCGAGCTCCTCGTCCATCTCGCGCCGGGCGGCGTGCCGCGGCGCCTCGCCGCGCTTGATCGCCCCACCGGGGAGGTCCCAGTCGCGGCAGCCGTAGCTGTGGCGGACGAGCAGCACGCGATCACGGTCGGTGAGGACGCATTTGACGCCCTGCTTGCGCGGGCGGGTGACCAGCCAGACGACCTGGAGCGCGCGGTAGGCGGCGCGGATCCCGAGCCGCTTGACCGTGACGGGCAGGGACACAGCCCCAGCCTAGGAGGCGGGCGCTCGCGGGGCGGCAGTCCGTCGGCGATTGACTATCATCGTCGCGGGTCGCGCCGGCGCGCGGCCGCATGCATGCCATGAAGACCTACGTAGCCAAGCCGACCGATCGCGAGCGCAACTGGCTCGTCGTCGACGCCACCGGGCAGACGCTCGGTCGGCTCGCGACCCAGATCGCCGACGCCCTGCGCGGCAAGCGCAAGCCGACCTACACGCCGCACATCGACACCGGCGACTTCGTCATCGTCGTCAACGCCGAGAAGATCGCCGTCACCGGCAACAAGCGCGCCGACAAGCGCTACTACCGCCACTCCGGCTATCCCGGCGGCCTGAAGTTCCGCACCCTCGCAGAGATGCTCGACCGCCGGCCCGAGGAGGTCATCCGCCACGCCGTCAAGGGGATGCTCCCGCGCAACCGATTGGCGCGCAAGCAGCTGACCAAGCTCAAGGTCTACGCCGGCCCCGACCACCCGCACGCCGCCCAGCAGCCGCAACCGATGGAGATCGCGCAGTGACCGACGCAGAGAACCCCGAGGACGAGGTCACCGGGCCGACCGAGCCCGAGACCGACCCGACCGCCGGCCAGCCCGAGGCCGACCCGACCGCGGGCCAGCCCGAGGCCGACCCGACCGCGGGCCAGCCCGAGACCGACCCGACCGCCGGGCAGCGCGAGGCCGACCCGACCGCCGGCCAGCCCGCGACCGACCCGGCCGCCGCCGAGCCGACCCCCGCCCCCGAGCCCGTCGCCGCCGAGCCGGCCGACCCGGAGCCGACCCCCCCGGCGCCGGTCGCCGCGGAGCTGGCCGCCGACGAGGAGGAGGAGCTCGCGCCGCGCGTGCGTCCCGAGATCCCCGGCGCGGACCTCGTCCCCGACCTCATCTCCGAGCCTGAGGAGTTCCTCGACGCCGAGGCGCGCGCCGCGTTCGAGGCCGAGCAGGAGGCCGCCGCGGCCCGCGCGAGCGAGGAGGACTCCGTGGAGGACTCCCGCCCGATCGCCGACGCCGCGATCAACCTCGGGGCGGGCGCCCGCTACACCGCCACCGGGAAGCGCAAGACCGCGGTCGCCCGGGTCGTCCTGCGGCCGGGCGCGGGCACCTACACGATCAACGGCAAGACGCTCGACGCCTTCTTCCCCCGCGACACGCTGCGGCGGGTCATCCGCCAGCCCCTCGAGACGGTCGGCTACGAGTCGCGCATGGACGTCATCGCCCGTCTGCACGGCGGCGGCGGCTCCGCCCAGGCGGGGGCGCTGCGCCACGGGATCTCGCGCGCGCTGCTCGAGGCCGACCCCAACCTGCGCGGCGAGCTCAAGCGTCGCGGCTTTCTCACCCGCGACCCGCGGGTCAAGGAGCGCAAGAAGGCCGGCCTGAAGAAGGCGCGCAAGCGTCCGCAGTTCTCCAAGCGCTGAGCGCGTCGTGGCGCGCCAGCTCTTCGGCACCGACGGCGTTCGGGGCCGCGCCGGGGACTTCCTGAGCGCCGAGCTGGCGCTCAGCCTCGGCCGCGCCGCGGTCGGTCACGCGCGCGCCCCGGCGCCCGGCGCTCCGGGGCAGGGCGGCCCAGCGCCGGGCGCCCCGGCGGACGGGGCCCGACCCCAGGTGCTCATCGTGCGCGACACCCGCGAATCGGGGGAGATGCTCGAAGCGGCGATCGCGGCCGGGGTGGCGTCGGGCGGCGGCGACGCGCTGCTCGCCGGGGTGCTTCCGACGCCCGCGGCGCCGCTGCTCGTCCGCCGCCACCGCCTGCAGATGGCGGCGGTCATCTCCGCGTCTCACAATCCCTACCAGGACAACGGGATCAAGCTGTTCGCGGCCGACGGCTTCAAGCTCGACGACGCCGCCGAGCACGCGATCGAGGACGCGCTCGGACGCCCGCGCGCCGCCCCGGCGCAGATCGGCGGCGTGCGGCAGCTCCACGGGGCGCTCGAGGACTATCTGCGCGAGCTGCAGACGCGCTTCGCGGGGCTCGACCTGCGCGGGCGGCGCGTGCTGCTCGACTGCGCGCACGGCGCCACCTACCGCGCGGCCCCCGAGATCTTCCGCCGGCTCGGCGCCGAGGTCGAGGTGCTCGCCGATGCGCCCGACGGGCGAAACATCAACGACGGCTGCGGCTCGACTCATCTCGATCCGCTGCGCGAGCGCGCGCGCAGCGGCGGGTTCGAGCTCGCGTTCGCGTTCGACGGCGACGGCGACCGGGTGCTCGGCGTCGACGGCGACGGCGAGGTCGTCGACGGCGATGAGCTCGTCGCGCTCGCCGCGCTGCACCTCCACGCCGAGGGTCGCCTGCCGGGCGAGGGGGTGGCGGTCACCGTGATGACCAACTACGGATTCCACACCGCGATGGCGACCGCCGGGGTGCGGGTGGCGACGACCGCCGTCGGCGACCGCTATGTCCTCGACGAGCTGCGCCGCCGTGGGTGGGGTCTCGGCGGCGAGCAGTCCGGGCACATCATCGAGCTCGGCTTCGGCCCCTCCGGCGACGGGATCGCGAGCGCGCTGCTCGTGCTCGAGGCGCTGCGCGGCCGTGACCTGCGCGAGCGCGCGGCGATGGCGAAGCTGCCTCAGCGGCTCGTCAACATCCGCGCCAGCGACCGCACGGCGCTGGTGCAGACGATGGCGGCGCCGGAGCTCGGGGCGGCGATCGAGACCGAGCAGGGGGCCTTGGCGGGCCGCGGACGGGTGCTCGTCCGTGCCTCGGGGACCGAGCCGCTCATCCGGGTCATGGTCGAGGCGCCGAGCAGCGACGAGACCGACGCCGTCTGCGGTCGCCTCGCCGGCGCGGTGCGGGCCACGCTCGGCGACCGCTGCGAGGGCTGAGCCGACCGGAGAATCGGTCGTCGCGGCGAAACCCGTTCGTGCGCGCGGCCCGGAGCGTTAACATTCTGGCTCCTTCTGCCGAAGATGAACTGTCGGGGCCAACCCCCGGCGTGCCCTGACGGCCCAACCCTGGAGGACTCGCGCTATGTGCGGCATCGTCGGCTACGTCGGCCCCCGGAAGGCCCGCCCCCTGCTCCTGGCAGGACTTGAGAAGCTCGAATACCGCGGCTACGACAGCGCCGGCATCAGCGTGCTCGACGGCGATCGGATCGACGCGGTGCGCACCGTCGGCAACCTCAGCGTGCTGCGCAGCGCGATCGACGGCCGCGAGCGCGCCTCGGGATCGGCGCCGGGGCGCGCGGTGGCGGTCGCCGAGCAGTCCGGGACGGGGATCGGGCACACCCGCTGGGCCACGCACGGGCGCGTGACCGAGGAGAACGCCCACCCGCACTTCGACACGACCGACAGCGTGCACATCGTCGTCAACGGGATCGTCGAGAACTACATCGCGCTGAAGGCGCGGCTGGTGCAGGGCGGCGCCGTGTTCACCTCGGAGACCGACGCCGAGGTCATCGCCCACCTCGTCGCCCACCACTACGACGGCGACCTCGTCGCCGCGGTCCGGGCCGCCTACGCCGAGATGCGCGGCCACTACGCGTTCGTGGCCATGACCGCCCACGAGCCGGGCCTGCTCGTCGGCGCGCGGCGCGAGTGCCCGCTGATCGTCGGTCAGGGCGACGGCGAGCAGTTCATCGCCTCCGCGATCCCGGCGTTCCTGCGCGAGACCCGCCGGGTGCAGTACATGAACGACGACGAGATCGTGGTGCTGCGTCCCGGGGGCGCGCACTTCCTCACGCCCGCCGGTGAGCCCGTCGAGCGCGACGTCACCGACGTCGACTGGGATGCCGACACCGCCGAGAAGCAGGGCTACGAGACGTTCATGCTCAAGGAGATCCACGAGCAGGCCGGCGCGGTCGCCGAGACGATCGGCGAGCGCGCCGCGCGCGGCTGGGGCGTCGACCTCGGGATCGTCAGCCCCACCACGCACGCGGCCAACCCCGTCAACGACGCGCTGCTGCGCCGCGCGCGCCGGATCGTCATCGTCGCCTGCGGCACCGCCTATCACGCCGGCCTCATCGGCCGCTATGCGATCGAGCAGTGGGCTCGGGTGCCGGTCGAGGTCGACGTCGCCTCCGAGTATCGCTACCGCAATCCGGTCGTCGGCCCCGACGATCTCGTCATCGGCATCTCGCAGTCGGGCGAGACGCTCGACACGCTGGTGGCGATGGAGACCGCCCGCGAGCGCGGCGCGACCGTGCTCGCCGTGACCAACGTCATGGGAGCTCAGATCACCCGGGTCGCCGACGGGACCCTGTACACGCGCGCCGGGCTCGAGGTCGGCGTGGCGGCGACGAAGACGTTCGTCGGCCAGATCACCGCCATGTACCTGCTCGCGCTGCGGCTCGCCGAGGTCCGCGGGACGATGGGGCGCGCCGAGCTCAAGCCGCCGATCTCCGACCTCAAGCGCCTGCCGCACATGATCGCCGAGCTGCTCGAACGCGTCGAGGCGGGCGTCGACATGATCGCCCAGACCCACCACGAGGCGGAGTTCTTCCTCTACCTGGGTCGCCATATCGGCCTGCCGGTGGCGCTCGAGGGCGCGCTCAAGCTCAAGGAGATCTCCTACATCGCCACCGACGCCTACGCCGCCGGGGAGATGAAGCACGGCCCGATCGCCCTGCTCGACGAGAACACTCCGGTCGTCGTCGTCGCGACCGAGTCGCCGGTGCGCGACAAGGTGATCTCGAACATGCAGGAGGTCCGCGTCCGCGGCGCGCGGGTGATCGCGGTGGCCAGCGAGGGCGACCTCGAGATCGCCGAGCACGCCGACGAGGTGATCCGCGTGCCCCGGACCGACTGGATGCTCGCGCCGCTGCTCGCGGTCATCCCGCTGCAGCTGCTCGCCTACGGGATCGCTCGTCGTCGGGGGCTGAACGTCGACCAGCCCCGCAACCTGGCCAAGACCGTCACGGTCGAGTGAGCGAGCCGCCTCCGGCGTCCGCCGAGGCCGGCATCGGCCTCGACCTGCTGGAGATCGCGCGGCTCGAGCGGGCGCTTGCGCGCCATCCCCGGCTCGCCCAGCGGTTGTTCACCGAGTCAGAGCTCGCCTACGCCAACGCCCGCGCCCGGCCGGGCCAGCACCTCGCGGCGCGCTTCTGCGCCAAGGAGGCGGTCGCCAAGGCGCTCGGCCTGACCGCGTGGGACTTCTCCGATGTCGAGGTGATCGGCACCGGCGGCCCCCCGGATGTGCGCCTCGCCGGCGCGGCGGCCCGCCGGGCCCGGGAGCTCGGCGTGCAGGTGCGCCTGTCGCTGACGCACACCGATCGCGAAGCCGGCGCGGTCGCTTTAATCGACGCAATGGCTGACGCCGCTCCCACCCGCGCGATCGAACTGCCGGACTGGCTGACGCCGCTCCCCGACGCCCAGGAGCAGCGCGCCACCGACGGCTGGGAGATCGAGACCCGCGGGACCCCGGGGGTGGAGCTGATGGAGCGCGCGGGTCGCGGCCTCGCGGAGCTCGTCGCCCGGCTCGCCCCCGGCGGACGGGTTGCCGTCGTGTGCGGCAAGGGCAACAACGGCGGCGACGGCCTTGTCGTCGCTCGGCTGCTGCGCGACGCCGGCCGCGAGGTCGACGTCCTGCTGCTCGTGGCCGGCGAGGAGCTCGGCGGCGATGCTCGCACCAACCTCGAGCGGCTGCCCGGGCCGGCGCCTCAGAGCTTCACCGGCGCCGGTCTGGACGGCGCGGCGGCGATCGTCGACGCCGTGCTCGGAACCGGTTTCTCCGGCGAGCCACGCGAGCCCGCGCGCGGCGCGATCGAGGCGATCGTCGCCGCCGGCGAGCGCGGAGCCGCCGTCGTCGCCTGCGACGTCCCGTCGGGCGTCGACGCCTCGACCGGCGAGGTCGCCGGCTGCGCGGTCCGGGCCGCGGCCACCGGGACGTTCCACGCCGCCAAGCCCGGGCTGTGGATCGCGCCGGGCAAGGACCACGCCGGCGAGGTCGAGGTGATCGACATCGGGATCGGGCCCGCGGCCCCGGTCCGCCCGGCGATCGGCCTCATCGACGACGGGGTCATCGCCACCATCCCGGCTCGCGGCCGGGAGTCCACGAAGTTCGCCGCCGGCGCGGTCATGGTCTGCGGAGGGTCGGCCGGGCTGACCGGAGCGCCGTGCCTGGCCTGCGAGGCGGCGGCTCGCGCCGGGGCCGGGTATGTCACTGCGCTCGTCCCGGCCTCGCTGAACCCCGTCTTCGAACAGCGGCTGCTCGAGGTGATGTCGGTCCCGCTGCCCGACGCCGACGGATCGCTGAGCGCCGCCGCGGCCGAGACGATCCTGCAGCGGATCGAGCGCGCCGGAGCGCTCGTGCTCGGCCCCGGGCTCGGGCGCGAGGCCGAGACCTCCGAGCTCGCCCGCGAGGTGGCCGCGCGGGCGCAGGTTCCGCTGCTGCTCGACGCCGACGGCTTGTTCGCACACGCCGGGCGCCTCGAGGACCTCGCGGGCCGACCGGCGGCCACGGTGCTGACGCCCCACGCCGGCGAGCTGGCACGGCTGCTCGAGGTCGACGGCGCCGACGTCGCCGCCCATCGCCTGCGCTGCGCGCGCTCGGCGGCGCAGCGCGCGGGGGCGATCGTCGTCCTCAAGGGCGACGATTCGCTCGTCGCCGCGCCCGACGGGCGCGTCGCAGTCAGTCGCGGCGGCGCGTCGGCGCTGGCCACCGCCGGAACCGGCGACGTCCTCTCGGGCCTGATCGGCGCCTATCTGTCCAAGGCGATGGACCCCTTCGTGGCCGCGTGCGCCGGCGTGCTCGTGCACGTCCGCGCCGGGCAGCTGGCGGCGGCCGAAATCGCCACCGAGGGGGTCATCGCCCGCGACGTGGTGCAGCGCCTGCCCCGGGCGCGCGCGCAGCAGCGCTAGTTGCGCGGGGTCGGCGTGGCGCTCCGTGCCCAGGCCCGCGTCAACCTGGCCGCGAGCGAGCGCAACGCCGCGGCGCTGAAGGCGCGCCTGGCTCCGGGCGTGGAGCTGTGCGCGGTCGTCAAGGCGCGCGCCTCTGGCCACGGCGCGGTGCCGGTCGCGCGGGCCGCGCTCGCCGGCGGCGCGACCCGGCTCGCGGTCGCGACCGCCGGCGAGGCGCTCGAGCTGCGCGACGCCGGCCTGCGGGCGCCCGTGCTCGTGCTGGGGGCGCTCAGCTCCGAAGAGCTCCCCGTGGCGTTGGCCGCCGGCGCCGAGGTCGTGGCCTGGACCGAGGGGTTCGTCGACGGGCTCGCGCGGGCGGTCGCGGCGGCGGAGGATGTCGGCGATGCCCCGGTCGACGTCCACGTCAAGCTCGACACCGGGATGGGGCGCCTGGGAACCCGCTCGGTCGCCGAGGCGCTCGCGGTCGCCGATCGGCTGTGCGCCCGCGGATCGGCAATGCGCCTCGCCGGCGCGATGACCCACTTCGCGACCGCCGACGGGGATCCGGAGTTCTTCGCCGCCCAGCTGATGGCGTTCGGTTCCTTCGCCGGACAGCTGCGGGAGGCGGTGGGGCCGGCGTCGCCGCTGACCGTGCACGCCGCCAACAGCGCGGCCACGGTCCGCGACCCCGCGAGCCACTTCGACATGGTGCGCTGCGGGATCGCGCTGCACGGGTGCGATCCGATGAACGCCGACCCCGACGACTGGGGCCTCGAGCCCGCGCTCGAGCTCAGCACGTACGTGGCCGCGGTCAAGCTGGCGCTGCCCGGCGAGAGCGCCGGCTACGGGCGGCGCTTCATCAGCGACCGCACGACGTGGCTCGCGACCCTGCCGATCGGCTACGCCGACGGGGTCCGCCGGGATCTCAGCGATGACTGCGACGTGCTCATCGCGGGTCGGCGCTACCCGCTCGTCGGGCGGGTCAGCATGGACAACGTCACCGTCGATCTCGGTCCCGAGCCGCGCGTCGAGGTGGGGGAGGTCGCGATCCTCATCGGCCGCTCCGGCGCCGAGCGCCAGACCGTCGAGGACCTCGCCCGCCGCCTGGACACGATCAACCACGAGGTCCTGTGCGGGATCTCGGATCGGGTGACGCGGCGCTACCACCGCGACGGCGAGCCGGTATGAGCGGCGCGGCGGTGGCGGCGCTCGAGGGCCTGTCCGCGCCGGCGTGGCTCGTCGGCGGGGCGGTGCGCGATCGCCTGCTCGGTCGCACGCCCGTGCCCGGCGCGGTCGCCGACCTCGACGTCGTCGTCGACGGCGACGTCGCGTCCGCGGCGCGCACCGTGGCGCAGCGCGCGGGCGGGTTTGGCTTTGAGCTCTCGGAGGCGTTCGGGGCGTGGCGCGTCGTCGCCCGCGACCGCAGCTGGCAGCTCGACCTGCTCGGGCTCGGGGGGGAGACGATCGAGGACGACCTCGCGCGGCGCGACTTCACCGTCAACGCGATCGCGCTGCGCCTGCCCGAGGACGCGGGAGCGTGGGTCGATCCGTTCGGCGGGCGCTCAGACCTCGAGCGCCGGCGACTGCGGATGGTGGCCCCGGGCGCGTTCGCGGCCGATCCGCTGCGGACGCTGCGGCTCGCGCGGTTGGCCTGTGAGCTGGGGTTCGCGGCACAGGACGAGACGGCGCGGGCGGCGCGCGCGAGCGCCGACGCCCTGCGCGGCGTCGCGCCCGAGCGCGTGTTCGCCGAGCTGCGCCGGATCGTGTGCGCCGATCGGGCGCTCGACGGGCTCGCGCTGATGACGGCGATCGGGGCCACCGAGGTCGTGCTGCCCGAGCTCATTGCGCTCGAGGGGGTGCAGCAGAGCCGCTATCACCATCTCGACGTCTCCGGCCACACCGAGGCCGTGCTCTCGGCGACGATCCGGCTCGCCGCCGACCCCTCGCCGATCTGCCGCTCCGACGCCGAGGCCGAGACGGTCCGCGCGCGCCTCGACGAGCCGCTCGCCGACGAGATGACCCGCGGACAGGCGCTGCGCTTCGGCGCGCTCCTGCACGACATCGCCAAACCCCAGACGCGTGGGGTCACCTCGTCGGGGCGGGTGTCGTTCCTGGGCCACGACGAGGCCGGGGCCGTCCAGTCGGCCGCGATCCTCGAGCGCCTGCGCGCCTCCCAGCGGCTGCGCGAGTACGTCGCCGCGCTGACCCGCCACCACCTCCGCCTCGGCTTCCTCGTCCACCGGATGCCGCTGCCGCGGCGCGCGATCTACGACTACCTCGACGCCTGCTCCCCGGTCGGCGTCGACGTGACGCTGCTGAGTGTCGCCGACCGGCTCGCCACCCGCGGCGACAACGCGGCGCGGGCGATCGCGCTGCACGTGAGCCTCGCCCGTGAGCTGCTGCCCGACGCGCTCGCCTGGGAGACGGCGCCGCCGCGGCCCCCGGTGCGCGGCGACGAGCTCGCCCGCGCGCTCGGGATCGAGCCCGGGCCGATCCTCGGGGAGCTGCTGGCCGAGCTGCGTGCCGAGAGCTTCAGCGGCGAGGTGACGGGACCGCGGGCGGCGGTGGACCGAGCACGGCAGCTGCTCGCGCAACGCAAGTGAAGGGTCGCTCGCGGTGACCGCACCGGGCGCGGGGCTTCCCCCGCCCTCGCGCGACCACTAAGCTGGCGTCGGCATGCCCGATCCCGACTGCCTGTTCTGCAAGATCGTCGCCGGCGAGCTGGCATCCGAGGAGATCGCCGAGGACGAGCGGACGCTGTCGTTCATGGACATCAACCCGGCGACCCGGGGGCACGCGCTCGTCGTCCCCAAGCGGCACACCGCCGATCTTCTGAGCGTGGATCCCGAGGATCTCGCGGCGGTCGCGCTGGCGGCGCAGCAGCTGGCCAAGCGGATGCCCGAGCGCCTGGGAGCGGACGGGGTGAACCTGCTCAACGCCTGCGGCGCCAGCGCCTGGCAGACGATCTTCCACTTCCACATCCACGTCATCCCGCGCTATGACGACGACCCGCTGAAGCTCCCGTGGGTCCCGGCGCCCGGCGACCGCGAGCAGATCGCATCCACCGCGCAGGCGCTGCGCTGAGCGGGTCGAGCCGCGATCGGATTCGTCCTGCTACGTTTGCGCTCGCAGCCGGGCGTCAGATGCGGCTGCCAGGAACGGCGACTCCGCGAAGGGATGGAGATGGCAACGGGAACGGTCAAGTGGTTCAGCGACGAGAAGGGCTTCGGGTTCATCACCCCTGATGATGGAGGCCGTGACCTCTTCGTCCACTTCTCGGCGATCGACGGCGACGGCTACCGCTCGCTCGAGGAGGGGGCCAAGGTCTCCTTCGAGGAGGAGGCGGGCGCCAAGGGGCCCAAGGCGGTCAACGTGACCAAGCTGTAGCCCCTCGGAACGCCGGTGCTGCAAGCCGGCGCGCAACCGCGGGGGCCCTCGTCGTGTTCAATGGGGACGATGAAATCAACCCCGCTGCTTTTCGCCGCTCTGGTGGCCGCGGTCGCGCCGGCGGCCACCCCCGCCTCGGCGTCCGCCAAGATCGTCGAGCTGGGGCAGACGTCGACGCCGCTCGCGGCGCCCGCCTGCCCGAAGGGCGTCGCCCCGTCTCAGTGCTTCATCATCCTGACGCGGACGACCGCGGTGCAGGCGACCAGCGACGGCGTCGTCAACCCGACGCGCGTCAGACAGGCGGGCTGGATCGTCGCCTTCTCGGTTGGCCTCTCCAACCTGTCGAGCCAGCCCAAGACCGAGCACAGCTACCTGCACACGCTCGATCAGGCCTACGGCGGGACGCCGCAGATGATGCTGACCGTGCTGCGGCCCGGCCCCAGCAACACCTACACGGTCGCCGCCCAGAGCGGCACCTACCACCTCATCCCGTTCCTGGGCGGCGTGCTCCAGCAGCCGCTGTCGCTGCCGCCGAAGTTCAGCGCGATGACCGCGCTGAGGGTGGACCCGGGTGACGTCGTCGGCATCACCGTCCCGACGTGGGCGCCAGTGCTCACCTACAACCTGAGCGCGTCGAAGTTCGTCTACCGCCAGAGCCGCGCGGCCAACTGCAAGAACGCGGCGGCCGGCAACACCGCGCAGACGAAGGTCGGCGCGAGCGCGCGCTACCTGTGCAGCTATACCGGGACGCGGGTCGAGTACACGGCGACCGAGATCGTCAACACGCCGTATCCAGCGAAGTACGTGCACGCCCGCGCCGGAGGCTGATCGTCCGGATCGCGTCCCGGGCGGTGCTGAGCGCTCGGCAGCTCGCGGCGCTCGGCAGGTCGCGGCGCTCGGGCAAGTCGCGGCGCTCGGGCAAGTCGCGGGGCTCGGGCAAGTCGCGGGGCTCGGGCAGGTCGCGGGGCTAACAGGCGCCGGGGTTCTGCTGGCAGAACGCGGAGCCGAGCCCGGCGCCGCCGTTGGTGCCGGTGCCGGTGCTATGACCGGAGGCCCCGCCGCCGCTTGGGGTGGTGGCGGTGCCGGCCGCGGTGGCCGTGCCGGCGTGGCTCGTCGCGGCGCCGGTGCTCGTACCGGCCCCGGCGCTCGTCGAGGTGCCGGGGCTCGAGGTCGTCGACGTGGAGCTCGAGCTCGTGGTGCTCGTCGTCGAGCTGCTTGGGGCGGCGGTCGTGTCGCCCGCCGAGGTCGGCACCGTGAACGGGGGTGCGCCCGCCACGTTCGGCGTGGTCGAGCCGCCGCCCCCGCAGCCGGCGAGGCCGACGACAAGCGCCAGCGCAGCCACCGCCACGATGAGATGAAGCCCCCGAGCCCGGGACAACCGCATGCGGGGCGCAGTCAGGAGCGCAGCGGCTCCATGCGCCGGCCGCAGACCGGGCAGTCGTTGAGATCCTTCTGGGTCAGCTGGTCGCACCAGCTGCAGAAGCGGAGGTTCTCGACGGTCCAGGGCAGCTCGGACGGGGTAGGGGCCAGCGGCAGCAGCGAGCCGACGACCTCGAGCTCCTCGCCGGTCTCCCGATCGAGGTAGATCTGGTCGGGCTCGGCCTCGACGACGATCTCGCGACCCGTCGAGGGGGTGCGCATTCGGTATCGCTGCCGGATCCGCATCGCGCCATCCTAACAGCGGCTTTGGACGACCCCGCGCGCCCGAGCGGCCCGGCTGCGCGGTCCGGCCCGGCCGCGCGGGCCCGACTGGCTCTCCTATACAGTTCCCGGCGAGGAGATGCCGACCCTGTCCCCACGAGCTCTGCGGATCCTCGTCGCCCTGATCCTGGGGCTGGTGGCGCTCGTGGCCTTCAGCGGCTGCGCGGTCAAGCACCAGAGCAGCAACCTCGAAGCTGGCAAGGTCCTGTTCTCGAAGAAGTGCGGCTCCTGCCACACGCTGTCGCATGCCAACACGACGGGGCAGACCGGGCCCAACCTCGACGACATGTTCCGCCAGGATCGCTCCGACGGGATCAAGGACACGTCGATCGCCGGCCTGGTCAGCTTCTGGATCCAGCATCCGAACACCCAGGGCGTGATGCCGGCCGGCCTCTACACGGGCCAGGCCGCTCAGCAGGTCGCCTCCTACGTCGGCGCGGTGGCCGGACGCCCGGGCCAGGACACGGGCGCGCTCGCGGCCGCGGGCGGAGTCCAGGGCACGACGCCCGCCGCCGGCAAACAGGTGTTCACCGGCGTCGGAGGCTGCGGGAGCTGCCACACGCTCGCCGACGCGGGCACCAACGCCACGGTCGGGCCGAACCTCAACCAGGACCTGCGCGCCAACTGCGCGAGCGCGCAGTCCAAGCAGGTGCGCGGCGCGACGCTCGCCGAGTGCATCGAGCACGCGATCGTCAAGCCCTATGACTACATCCCCGCCGGCTACAAGGCCGGGGTGATGCCGTCGAACTTCGGCCAGTCGCTGCAGAAGAACGAGATCACGGCGCTCGTCAACTACCTGGTCAAAGCGACGGGGTAGCCTCCGCCTCCGCCTCCGCCTCCGCCTCGGCCGGGGTCCTGGCCTCGGTTGCCTGGTCCCCGGCCCGCTCGCGCAGCCGCGTCCACAGCTCGTCCCCGCGTCCGGCGGCGACCGCGCGAGCGGCGCGGCTCTCGTCGAGATCGAGGTCGTGCTGATCGGCGTAGTCGAGGATCGCCTGGCGCTGCTCTGACTGGCGGGCGACGCGCAAAAACAGCCAGCAGAACAGGCCGATCGTCAAGAGGCTCTCCTCGACCATCATGATCCCGCCGGCGGCCACCTGGTCGGCCATCGCGCTGATGTGCCAGTGGGCGTCGCCGGCCCGGTAGTAGGGATAGAACACGGTGCCGCCGAAGACGAGGATGTTGGCGAGCACGGTGCCGATCAGACGCATGGCGATGATGTAGACGAGAGCAGCGCTGTTGGTGAACCAGCGCGGCTTGGGCAGCGGTCCCAGCAGGCCCATCCAGACCGCCATCCCGAAGACGAGGAAGGTGGCGTGCTCGAGCGCGTGCAGCGCGTCGTGGCGCAGGCACGCCTGGTACAGGTAGGGGACGTGCCAGACGTAGAAGTTGGTCCCCCAGACGACGACCGCCACGACCGGGTGGGTGAGCACGCGGAGCTTGGCGATGACCCCATTGCGCAGCAGGGGGGCGATGAGCGGACCGGTGAGGCCGAGGACGAGCAGCAGCGAGGCGATGTCGCCGATCAGCAGGTGCTCGACCATGTGGGCCAGCAGGAGCTGGTCGGCGAGGTGGTCGACCGGCGAGCTGAAGGCCACCTCGAGCACGAGCAGCCCGGAGGCGAAGCAGACCTGGCGCCAGGTGGGAACCGGACGATGCTCGCGCGCCAGCGCACGCGCCCGGAGGTGGTACGGGATCCAGCTCAGCAGGACGAGGATCGGCAGCCCGATCGTCTGCACCGGCGCAACGGCGAACGGCAGGGGCACGGCTCTCAATGGTGGCAGGCCGCGGGCCTGCGCATCCCGAGCGACGCCGGCCTCACAGCGCCCGGATGAGGAGCACGAGGACGACGATCACGGCGACGATCGCCACGAACCAGACGAGGAAGGCGAACGCGTCGGCCTCCGAGCGCAGGGGGTTGGGCGGGATCATCAGCGAACGCTTGTCGCGGCGGCCGTCTTCGGACACGGCGCGAGGCACCCCCTCCGGCCTACAGGACGTAGACCGAGGTGTAGACGATCACCCACATGATGTCGACGAAGTGCCAGTAGATCCCCGGCACCTCCATGCCGAGATGGGAGTCCGGCGAGTAGTGCCCCCGGAACGCCCGGATCGTGACCATCAGCAGTATGCACAGGCCGATGAACACGTGCGCGCCGTGCAGGCCGGTGAGGGCGTAGAAGATCGTCGCCTGGGCGGCGTCGTGCGGCGCGAACCCGATGTGGATGTACTCGTTGATCTGAATCGTCAGGAACGTCAGGCCGAGCAGGAACGTCGTCGCCATCCCGGCCTTCAGGCCGAAGCGGTTGCCGTTCTTGGCCGACATGAGCGCCCAGTGGATGGTCAGCGACGATGAGAGCAGGATCGCGGTGTTGATCCCGGCCACCGACTCGGGCACTTGCGTTCCCGCCGCCGGCCACGGGTTGTGGTTGACGACCCGGATGAAGAAGTAGGCGGTGAAGAACGCCCCGAAGATCATGATCTCGGACATGATGAAAAGGAGCATTCCGAGCGTCGGCGCCTCGACGCGCGAGGACCGGTGCGCGGGCGGCGGGCCGTGATGGTCGGCGTGGGCGGCGATCGAGGCGGCTTGCATGGCGGGAGGATGCGGCGCGGGCGCTCAGGCGCCGGCCCGCGCGGGGTCGTGGGGGACGATGTGCTCGACCTGCTTGCCCGAGGCCGCGCGGACGCGGTCGACCAGGTCGGCGCGAAGCCAGCCGGACTTGGTCTCGGGGAACGTCGAGATGATGATGTCGTCGACGCGGAAGGACTGCAGCACGGTCATGATCGCGGTGTAGGGGTCGGGGTCCCCGATCATCCCGGCCGCCGTCAGCTCGGCGTCGCGGAGGCGTCCGAGGACGAGCGAGAGCCGGGTCCGGGCGCGACGGGCGGCGCTCCCCTCGCCGCTCTCCTGGGGCACGAGCACGAGGAACAGGCGCTCGCGCCGGTCGGTCTCCTGCGCGGCCTTCTCCCGCAGCGCGTCGAGGAGCTCGTTGCCCGCCGCCGTCCGGTTGGCGACCGCGAGCGTCACGTGGAAGTACAGCCCCTCGGAGTCGATGTCGGCGATGACGTGCTCGACGGGGATGCTCGAGGCCTCGCGGATGCGCTCGATGAGGTCGCGGCGCAGCCAGCCCGAGCGCGCCTCGGGCAGCGTCGAGATGATGATCTCGTCGGGCTCGTACTCGCGGACCGCGTCCATCGCCGCGGCGTAGGGGTCGGGATCGCCGACCTCGCCGACCGCGTCCATCCCCTCCGAGCGCACGAAGCCGACCGCGAGATCGACCCGCACCTGGGCCGAGTCGAACACCGCGTCGTCATAGACGACCATTCCCCCGCGCGGCTTGCTCTGCGGGACGCAGAGCACGAAGCGGGTCTCATCCTGCTCGGCGAGCCGCTGCATGGCCTCGATGAGGGGGCGGCCGCCGATCGTCTCGTTGGCGACGACGAGGACGACCCTCACGGGTGGTCGCCTTCGCCGTCGGCCCCGCGTCGCGGCGGGCCGCTGCCCGCGGCCACCGGCCGCGCCGCGCCGCGCTTGGCCTCCGCGGGCGGCTTGAAGATCCCGTGCACCGCGCCGGGCACACCGTACTCATAGGGACCGCCGACGACGGTGGGGACGGTGTCGAAGTTGAAGATCGGCGGCGGTGAGGACACCTGCCACTCGAGCGTCAGCGCCCGCCACGGGTTCGCGGAGGCGCGCGGTCCGCCGCGCCAGCTGACGACGATGTTATAGAGGAAGATGAGCGTGCTGGCGCCGAGCACGAACGACATCAGCGAGATGAACAGGTTCCAGGCCGCGAACTGGTGGGCGTACTCGGCGACGCGTCGCGGCATGCCCTGGATCCCGATGATGTGCATCGGCCCGAAGGTCAGGTTGAAGGAGATGAAGGTCAGCCAGAAGTGCCACTTGCCCAGGCGGTCGTCGAACATCCGCCCGGTCATCTTCGGGAACCAGTAGTAGACCCCGGCGAAGATCGTGAACAGCGAGCCGCCGTAGAGCACGTAGTGGATGTGGGCGACGATGAAGTACGTCTGGCTGACGTGGATGTCGAACGGGATCATCGCGAGCATGATCCCGCTGATCCCGCCGAGCGTGAACGTCGTCAGGAAGCCGAGCGCGAACAGCATCGGCGTGTCGAGGTGCAGCACGCCGCGCCACAGGGTCGCGATCCACGAGAAGACCTTGATCCCCGTGGGGATCGCGATGATCGCGGTCGTGATCATCATCGGGATGCGGATCCACGGCGCCATTCCGGAGACGAACATGTGGTGCGCCCATACCGTGAAGCCGAGGACGACGATCGCCAGCAGCGAGAAGGCCATCATCCGGTAGCCGAAGATCGGCTTGCGGGCCTTGACGGCCAGCACCTCGGAGATGATCCCGAACCCGGGCAGGATCATGATGTAGACCGCCGGGTGCGAGTAGAACCAGAAGATGTGCTGGTACATGATCACGTTGCCGTTGCGGCCGGCCCCGACGAACGCGTCGAAGAAATGGAAGTGCAGCGTCGTGTCGAGCAGCACGAAGAACTGAGAGGCGGCGATGAACGGGGTGGCGATGACGACGAGCAGCGAGGTCGCGAAGTTCGCCCACACGAGCAGCGGCAGCCGGAAGAACGACATTCCCGGCGCGCGCATGGTGATGATCGTCACGAGGAAGTTCAGCGCGGTCGCGATCGAGGAGGCGCCCGCGAACTGGACCGCGAGTGCGAAGAACAGCTGCCCCGGCGGCATGGTCGTCGAGAGCGGCGCGTAGTTCGTCCAGCCCGCGGCGAACGCGCCGCCGGGGGCGAGGAAGCTCATCATCATCATGATCCCGCCGATCGGCAGCAGCCAGAAGGAGAGCGCGTTCAGGCGCGGGAAGGCCATGTCGGGGGCGCCGATCATCAGCGGCAGCACGAAGTTGGCCAGTCCCGCGAACACCGGGATGACGAACAGGAAGATGAGGATCGACGCGTGGACCGAGAACACGCCGTTGTACTGCTCCGGGGTCAGGAACTGCATCCCGGGCTTGGCGAGCTGGGCCCGGATGAGCATCGCGAGCAGGCCGCCGACGAGCAGGAAGAAGAACGAGTGCACGACGTACTGGGTGCCGATGACCTTGTGGTCGGTGTTGACCCGGAAGTAGTCGCGCCAGGTGTGGGCGCCGTGCTGGGAGTGGTCCTCGGGCCGCGTCGGACGCCCGGAGGCCCAGTAGAACCAGTAGTCGGCGACGCCGAGCCCGACGAGGAAGAACAGCGGGACCGCGATCAGGGCGACGGGCAGGATCGCCCGGCCGTCGACGACCGGATGCTGATGCATGAGGGCCCGGATGAGGCACGTCAGCCCGAACGCGAAGGCGAAGCCGATGACGTCGAACAGCGCCGCGCGGTACCAGCCCGGCGCACGCAGCTTGGCCCCCCGCGAGGGGCCCCGGGGGCTCACCGCCGCAGCGGTCGACACCCGGCTGGGTGAGGTGACGGCCATCAGTTGTCCTCCTTCATGATGTCAGCACGCCCGCTCATTCGGACGGTCCGGCGGTCGAATGGTTGTTCCCGGTGGCCCCGGGGATGCCGGGCTGGGAGCTCTGCGTGGGCGGATTGCCCACCGGGGGCGCTCCGTCGAGCTTCTGCGTGCTCATCCATGACTGAAAGCGGGCGTCGGGGACGACCTGGACGCTGGCGCGCATCAGGCCGTGGCCGGCGCCGCACAGCTCGGTGCATTCGGCGGGATAGGTCCCCACGCGCGTCGGGGTCACGCGCAGGGTGGTCGTGATCCCGGGCACGGCGTCGAGCTTCTCGGAGAACTGCGGGACGAAGAAGCTGTGGATGACGTCGAGCGAGCGGAGCTTGAACACGACCGGCCGGCGGTTTGGCAGGTAGAGGACCGGCGAGACGATCTGCTTGCCGCCGGTACGCGGATAGGAGAACTCGAAGCCGAACTGGCGCTCGGTCACGTTGACGACCATCGCGCCGGGGTGCGTCTTCTCGTTGCCGTGCAGCACCGTGTACGCATAGGTGCACAGCCCGACGATGAGGATCGTCGGCAGGACCGTCCAGGCGACCTCGAGCCGCGTGTTGCCGTGGATCGGCGCTCCGTCCTTCTCCTCCTCGCCGGGGCGCATCCGGAAGTTCCAGACCGAGTACAGGACGACCGTCTCGACGAGCACGAAGATCGGCACCGACGCGATCAGCAGGACGTCGTAGAGCGTGTGGATGTTCGAGGCCTGCAGGGATCCCTTCGTCGGGAACCACGGGATGATGAGCGCGAGGGGGATGCCGATCGCGATTCCCACGACCCAGATCGCGACCATCTGCAGCAGCTGCCTCCTACTCACCCTCTCGCTCCCTCTCGCGCATCGCCGACCCGCAATCCTATGCCTTCCGCGGGATGGATGAGGCCACCCGAACCCCCAGCGACGGGCGGGTTTGTTACGATCGTCGCAAGCAGACGGGAGGGTCTCACGTGCTGGTGTCCGACGCGATGACCGAGCTGGTCCTGACGGTCGGCCCCGACCACACGGTCAGCCAGGCCGCCGAGGCGATGTGGGAGCGGCGGGTCGGGGCTGCCGTCGTGCTCGATCCGGAGGCTGCCGGACCCGGGCTGATCACCGAGCGCGACGTGCTCCGGGTCATCGCGCTCGGTAAGGACGCCCGCGAGGAGCGGGTCGCCGATCACCAGACCGTGCGCCTCATCTTCGCCGGTCCCGAATGGTCGCTGCAGCAGGCGGCCGCGACGATGGTCTCAGGCGGGTTTCGCCATCTCCTCGTCGTCGACCGCGGCGAGGTGGCCGGAATCCTCTCGATGCGCGACATCGTCCGCGTCTGGTCACAGCGCCCGGCGGCGGCTCCGGCGGCTTCCTGACGCCCGACGGAGCAGCTGGCGGTTAGTGATGCTCCTCGGGGAGCTCTTCCATGTCGCGGCGCGTGTCGCGGATCCACAGCAGCGCGCAGACGACGAACAGGATGATGCCGACATAGGAGATGTACCTGAAGATCGTCGACCCGATGATGATCATCGTGATCGCCGCTCCGGTCAGCAGCGGCAGCAGGGACTCACCGGGGAGATGGATCTCCTCGCCGACGGGCGGAGCGTCTGAGTCCTCGGCGCTCACGCGTGCACGTAGATGGCGGCCGCCAGGAACGTGATCCCGAACATGAAGAAGCAGATCGCCCCGGCGATGAGGCCCGAGCGGATGTTCTTGCGGGCGAGCTTGCGATCCATGAGCGCGGCGAATCCTAGCGTCAGAGCTTGGCGTCGAGCACCATGGTGCCGAAGAGCAGCGCCAGGTAGACCATCGAGTACAGGTAGAGGCGGAGCGCGGCGCGGCGGTCGCCGCGCCGGCAGAGGTTGACCGCGCCGGCGATGAAGACGAGGCCGAGCAGCATCGAGCCCGCGAGGTAGACCCCCCCGAACGCCCCGACGCAGAAGGGCAGCTGGGTGACGGCGTAGAGGAGCAGCGAGTAGAGCAGCACCTGCCGGCGGGTCTCGCGCTCGCCGCGGACGACCGGGAGCATCGGGACCCCGGCCTTGGCGTACTCGTCCTTCATGAGCAGGCTGAGCGCCCAGAAGTGCGGCGGCGTCCAGTAGAAGACGATCGCGAACAGATAGATCGCGGTGAAGGAGAGCGACCCCCGCGTCGCCGCCCACGCGACGAGCGGCGGCATCGCGCCCGCGGCGCCGCCGATGACGATGTTGTGCCAGGTGCGCCGCTTGAGCCAGATCGTGTAGACGCCGACGTAGCCGACGAAGCCGGCGAGCGCCAGCGACGCGGCCAGGACGTTGATCGTCAGCGACATGAGCGCGAACGAGAGCGCGGCGAGCGCGATCCCGAAGGTCAGCGCCGCGCGCGGGCTGACGCGACCGGCGGGGATCGGCCGCGACGCGGTGCGCGCCATTCGCGCGTCGATGTCGCGGTCCCAGTAGTGGTTGACCGCGCCCGCGCCCCCCGCCGAGAGGTATCCGCCCAGGCAGGTGAGCGCGACTCGCTCCAGCGACGGGCTGCCGGCGACCTCCATCGTCGTCACCGTCGTCAGCAGCAGCAGCGACTGGACCTTCGGCTTGGTCAGGTCGAGGTAGTCGGCCAGCAGCTGCCGCGCCCGGGAGCCCGAGCCAGCGGCGGGGACGCTCGTCGCGGCGTTCATCCGCTGCGCGCGAAGCGCTCGGAGCCGCCGGTCCTCTGGGTCACGCCGGTCTCGCGCTCCACCTGACGGCGGATGTCGCGCATCGGCTCGACCGAGCGCACCCGGGGGATCTCGTCGAAGTTGTTGACCGGCGGGGGCGAGGGCGTGAACCACTCGAGCGTGTTGCCCTTCCACGGGTCCGGGCCCGCGATCGTGCCGACCCGGAGGCTGCGCGCGACGTTGAGGATCGTCACGAGCACGCCGATGCCGAGGATGAACGAGCCGATCGTCGAGATGAGGTTGTAGGTCGACCAGCCCATGCCGGGCTGATAGGTGTAGATGCGACGTGGCATCCCCGACAGGCCGAGCGCGTGTTGGACGAAGAACGTCATGTTGAAGCCGACGAACATCAGCCAGAACGAGAGCTTGCCGACGGACTCCGAGAGCAGCCGCCCGGTCATCTTCGGGAACCAGTAGTAGATCGCCGAGAACACGGTGAACACCGCGCCGCCCATCAGGACGTAGTGGAAGTGGGCGACGACGAAGTACGTGTCGTTGAGCTGCCAGTCGACGGGGAAGATCGCCAGGAAGATCCCGGTGATCCCGCCGATCGTGAAGATCGCGATGAAGCCGACGGCGAAGTACAGCGACGTCGTCATCACGATCGAGCCCCGCCACAGGGTGGCGATCCAGTTGAAGATCTTGACCCCGGTCGGCACCCCGATGAGGAACGAGCTGAGCATGAAGAAGCCGAGCACGACGACCGGCACCGGCGAGGCGAACATGTGGTGGGCCCAGACAAGGGTGGCCAGGAACGCGATGACCGCGGTGGCGGCGGCGATCGCCTTGTAGCCGAAGATCGGCTTGCGGCTGAACACCGGGATGACCTCGGAGATGACCCCGAAGCCCGGCAGGATCATGATGTAGACCTCGGGGTGGCCGAAGAACCAGAACAGGTGCTGCCAGAGCACCGGCGATCCGTGCGCGGTCGGGTCGAAGAAGTGGGTGCCGAAGTGGCGGTCGGTCAGCAGCATCGTCACCGCGGCGGCGACCACCGGCAGGGCGATGATGAGCAGGATCGAGTACACGAGCATGCCCCAGATGAACAGCGGCAGCCGGTTCCAGCTCATGCCCGGAGCGCGCATGTTGACGATCGTCACGTAGAAGTTGATCGCGCCGACGATGGAGGAGATGCCCGTGATGTGGATGAGGAAGATCCACGCGTCCTGCCCGTTCTGCGGCGAGTAGAGCGCCTCGGAGAGCGGCGGGTAGCTCCACCAGCCGGCGTCGGGCGGATGCCAGAACAGCGTCGCGTAGAAGACGATGCCGCCGAAGGCCAGCAGCCAGAAGGAGAGCGCGTTCAGGCGCGGGAAGGCCATGTCCCGCGCGCCGATCATCAGCGGCAGGAAGTAGTTGCCAAATCCCGCCCACACCGGCACCACGAACAGGAAGATCATCGTCGTCCCGTGCAGCGTGAGCAGCTCGTTGTAGTGCTCGGAGGTGACCAGCGTGTTGTTCGGGACGCTGAGCTGCAGGCGCATCATCAGCGCCTCGACCCCGCCCATGCAGAAGAACACGAAGGTCAGGACCAGGTACATGATCCCGATCTTCTTGTGGTCGGTGGTCAGGACCCAGTCGACCCATCTCTTGGTCTGCCGCGGCCGCGCCACCTCGTGGGTGGTGATCTGCGGGACGGGACGGGCTGCGGGTTCGGTGATCGTCGCCATGTGCTGGTGGTCGCTCCCGTCTAGCTAGCTGCCGAGGTTGCCTTCGGAGGTCAGGATCTGGCGCAGCTGCTGGACCTGCGAGCTCGCGGTCGTGATCGCCTGCTGCTGCGTTTTCAGCCACGCCTGGTACTGCTCGGGCGTGACGACCTTCACGTAGGCGATCATCGCGGCGTGGTTGGTGCCGCACAACTGCGCGCACTGGCCGTGGTAGAGGCCGGGCGTCAGCGCCTTGAACCACGTGTAGGTCGTGTAGCCGGGCACGGCGTCGACCTTGCCGCCCAGCGAGGGCACCCACCAGGAGTGGATGACGTCTGAGGACTGGATCGAGAGCACGACCGTGGTGTGCTCGGGCACCTCCATCATCGTGTACGAGTAGGGCAACTTGGAGTTGAAGGCGTCGTTGCGGCAGTCGGTGCCGTAGGTGTAGCGCCAGATGTACTGCCGCGCTTGGATGCAGACGGTGAGCTTCTTGCCGTCGGGCGGGGTGGGCTGCGCGACCGAGGCCGAGAGGGCCAGGCCGCTGGCGTCGGAGTTGGGCGGATTGATGATGCTCGGCAGCTTGATGAACGTCACCACGGTCAGGACGACGAGGATGAGCGCCGCGGCGAGCGTCCAGCCGATCTCCAGTCGCGTGTTGCCGTGGATCTGCGCCGCCACCCGGTTGCGCTTGGCGCGGAAGCGATACAGCGAGTAGGCGAGCGCGCCCTCGACGATCACGAACACGACCGCCGCCAGGTAGAGCGTCACCATGTACAGCGAATGGATCTCGCGTGCGTTCTCCGAGACCCCGGACTTCGGCGTGATGAAGTTCGCGAGCGCGTCGGGCGCGAAGAGCAGCGAGGCGCCGAGTGCGACGCCAAGGGCGGGGAGGCCGAGCGCCAGCCGGGTGGCCCAGGCGCGACCCCGCGGCAGGCGGCGTCGGCGGGCAGGCGGGGCGTCGGGGACCTCGGACCGCAAGGCGGCGGGGATTCTAACTAAGGGCCGAGCCGCACCGCCGCGGAGGGGCGGTCGCGTCGCCGAGGCCCGCGCTTCTGTCGCCGAGGCCTGCGCTTCTTATACTCGCCGGCGCTTGCGCGCGCGACGGGCCATCAGAGCCGGAGCCTGGGCCCTCGTCGTCGCCGGCCTGGCCGCTCCGGCGCTGCGGCGCCGGCTGCCGTTGCCGCCGGGCGCGGTGGTCGGCATCGCGGCCGCCGCGGTTCCCGCCTCCGCGGTCGTCGCCCCGCGCGGGCGGACGCGGGTCATCGTCGTCGGTTGCGTGAACATGTGGGCCTACCTGGCCGCCTACGAGCTGCCCCACGACGACGCCGCGACCCAGGCGCAGCGGGTCCGGATCGACTATCCGATCGCCGTCGACCGGATCCTCGGGCTCGGCGAGCTCCCGTTGCTGCGCCTGCTGCGCGTCGGCTCGCGCCCCGGGGAGATCAACCGGCTGCAGCGCGCCCTGACCTGGTGTCACTGGGTGTGGTTCATGGTTCCTCACGCCACGGTCGCCTACGTGCTCTGGCGGGCGCCGGAGCGCTGCGCCAGCGCCGCGGCGCGGATGTACGCGGTGTTCGACCTCGGCGCCGTGTTCTACTGGGCGATCCCGACCGCGCCGCCCTGGTACGCCTACCAGCGCGGGCGCCTGCACGACCGCCACGAGACCGAGGTGCGACGCACGATGATCGAGTACGGCGAGCGGTTCTGGGGCGAGCGTTGGCCCGCGCTCTACGATGTCCTGGGAGGAAATCCGCTGGCTGCCATGCCGTCGCTGCACTTCGCCACGTCGCTGATGGCCGCTCATCTGCTGAGCGAGATGGGTCCGGCCGCCGGTGCCGTCGGTTGGTCGTACCTCGTGGCGCTCGGCCTCGCGCTCGTCTACCTCGGCGAGCACTACGTCGCGGACCTGCTCGGCGGCGCCCTGCTGACCGAGACGATTCGCCGGGCGTCCCCGGCCGTCGCGCCCGCGGCGCGGCGGCTGAGCGCCCGGCTGGACCTGCTGTCGACGGCGGCGCGGGGCGCCTGAGCCGGCTCGTGAGCGCGCGCGCCGATCGCGAGGCCGGCACTCCCGCCGAGCCTCTCGTCGCGTCCGCCGACGACGAGCTCGAGGTGCAGCGCGCCTCCGCCGACGACGAGGTCGAGGTGTCGCGTGCCCTTGCCGACGGCGCGAGCGGCCCGGAGGAGATGCCGCGGGTCCACCTGACCCGCCGTCGCATCCTCATCTCGCTGCTGTTCGTCGTCTCGACGGTCGCGTTCCTGTACTTCGTCCTGCCCAAGCTCCTCGGGCTGCGCGACACGTGGAACCGCATCCAGCACGGCGATCCGGCCTGGCTCGTGCTCGCGGCGGTCCTTGAGATCGCCTCCTTCGGCGGCTACGTCCTGCTGTTCCGGGCCGTGTTCGTGCGCGGGCGCACGCGGATCGGCTGGCGCGCGAGCTATGAGATCACGATGGCCGGCCTCGCCGCCACGCGCCTGTTCGCCTCGGCCGGCGCGGGCGGCGTGGCGCTGACGGCGTGGGCGCTGCGACGCTCCGGGATGGCGCCGCGGACGGTGGCCTCCCGGATGGTGGGGTTCATGGCGCTGCTCTACGCGGTGTTCATGGGCACGCTGGTGGTCGTCGGCCTCGGCCTCGCTGTCGGCCTGTTCCCGGGACCGGCGCCGTTCGCGATCACGGTCGTGCCGGCGATCTTCGGAGGCTCCGTGATCGCCGTGTTCCTCGCCGCCTCGCTGCTGCCCGGGGACGTCGATCGCCTCGTCGGGCGCTGGACGAACGGCGGCCGGCTCGGGCGGGTCGCCGAGCACGCCGCGACCGCTCCGGCGGCGGCGGCGAGCGGCATCCGGACGGCGATCTCGCTCGTAGGATCGCGCGATCCGGCGCTGCTCGGCGCGCCCGCGTGGTGGGGCTTTGACATCGCGGTGCTGTGGGCGTCGTTCCACGCCTTCGGCGGCAGCCCCGATATCCCGATCGTGATCATGGCCTACTTCGTCGGCATGCTCGGCAACGTGCTGCCGCTACCGGGCGGAATCGGCGGGGTCGACGGCGCGATGATCGGCGCCTTCTCGGCGTTCGGGGTGTCCTCGTCGCTGGCGGTCGTCGCCGTGCTGACGTATCGTGCCTTCGCGTTCTGGCTGCCGACGCTGCCGGGCGCGATCGCCTACCTGCAGCTGCGGCGCACCGTGCACCGCTGGCAGGACCGTGACTATACTTAATGAAGTGATGCAGACGATCGAGGACGCAATCATCATCGGCAGCGGCCCGGCGGGCTACACGGCCGCGCTGTACATGGCTCGCGCCGACCTGGAGCCGCTCGTCTTCGAGGGCTTCGCCTGGGGCGGCCTGTTGCAGCAGACGACCGACGTCGAGAACTTCCCCGGCTTTCCGCAGGGCATCGTGGGCCCCGAGCTCATGCAGCACTTCCGCGACCAGTCCGAGCGCTTCGGAGCGCGCCTGGAGACCGACGACGTCACCGCGGTCGAGTTCTCGCCCGACGCGTCGGAGCCGCATAAGGTGTGGGCGGGCGACGACCTGCACCTCGCGCGGACGGTCGTGCTCGCGATGGGGGCCGAGCACCGCAAGCTCGGCGTCCCCGGCGAGGAGGAGCTCTCCGGGCGCGGGGTCAGCTACTGCGCGACCTGCGACGCCGCGTTCTTCAAGCAGGCCCCGACGGTCATCGTCGGCGGCGGGGACTCGGCGATGGAGGAGGCGATCTTCCTGGCCAAGTTCGCGGCCAAGGTCGACGTCATCCACCGCCGCGACGAGTTCCGCGCATCCCAGATCATGCTCGACCGCGCCCGGCAGGTGCCGAACATCGAGCTGGTCACCCCGTACACGATCGACGAGTTCGTCGCGCGGGAGGGCAGCTCGCTGACGCATGCACACCTGCGCAACACCGTCGATGACTCGACGCGCGAGCTGGAGATCACCGGCGCGTTCATCGCGATCGGCCACGACCCCCAGTCCGAGCTCGTCCGCGGCCAGGTCGACCTCGACGACGATGGCTACGTGGTGACCCAGGGCCGTTCAACGCTGACCAGTGTCCCGGGCGTGTTCGCCGCCGGCGACCTGGTCGACCACACCTACCGTCAGGCGGTCACCGCCGCCGGCACCGGGTGTCAGGCGGCGCTGGACGCCGAGTGGTACCTGCGCGACGCTGCGCCGTTCAGCAGCGAGGCGCGGGCGGCGCAGGCGTAGGGGCCCCGTCGAGCGGCGGGATCAGGTCGAGCGGCGGGATCCCGTCGAGCGGTGGGTTCCGTCGAGCGGGGCTACCGGTACGGGCAGCCGGCGGCCGGGCCGTCGTTGCCCGAGGCCGGGGGCTCGCCCATCAGCAGGCCGAAGTCCTGCGTCCAGGTACCGGGCGATCCGCGGCTGGCGACGCCGTCCGACACCCCGGTGCCGACCTCGCGGAACACGGGGCTGAGGATGTTCTGGCAGTGGCCCGTGCTGGCCATCCAGCCGCCGACCACCTGGGACGGCGTCTGATAGCCGAAGGCGATGTTCTCGCCGGCGTTCGACCAGTCAAAGCCGGCCGCGCTGATCCGTCCCGCGAAGTCGGCGCCGTGGGTGAAGCTGCGGTGGCGGACCATCTCGTCGGTCCAGCCCTGCGCGGAGTTATCAAGACGAGGGTTGGCGCTTAGGCCGGGGAGGTGGTGGACGGCGCGCTGCTTGTTGATCAGGCAGACCACGGCGTCGCGGATCAGGGCTCGGGGCGTGGAGGCGATCGAGGAGTGGGCGTTGTCGCAGCGGCGCGGATGCGCGGCGGCGATCGAGGTGAAGGCCATCAGCGTGATCGCGATGGCGGCCGCGGCGGCGGCGAGGCGACCGAACGCGCGAGCGACGATCGCCGGGGAGTGAGATTTCGTCTGCTCAACCATGGGCGTTCCCTGCTTCGGTTCCGACCAGGCGTCCACTCAAGGCGGCGCGTGCGCCCTCGACCAGATGTCCATCTGACGGTCTGGACAAACGTCCGGGGCGGCGATCGGGTCGGCCGGGAAGGCCATGGTGTGCTGTCTGGCGGCACCTCCTTTCCGCACACGAAACCGGCCCCCACCGCGCGAGGCGGTGGAGGCCGGTCGATGCGCGTGCGTCGAGGCTGGATCAGCCGGTGGGCAACGTGTTCAGCGGCGGCTGGCTCACGGTCACCGTGACCGCAGCGCTGACGGCGCCGACGTTCGCCGGCCCGCCGGTGATCCGCGTGCGGAACTGCTTGGTGCCGGCGGCGCCGAAGGTCCAGCCGAACGCGTAGTTCGAGCCGGCGCCCACCCGCGAGACCTCCACGGTGTGCCACGCGCCGTCGGCACCCAGCTTCTGGAGGTAGACGAGATGACCGGTCTTGTCGGGAGCGACGTTGCCGGTGAAGGCGACGTGCTGGTCGACGGTCGCGGTCGATGGGCCCGCCAGCGAGACGACGTCCCGCACGCCCTGGAACAGCTGCGCCGAATGGATGGTCGGCGTCGCGGTCAGCCGCACCTGATACCACTGGTTGATGGACGGCTGCACGTTGAAGCTGTAGCCGCCGTCGCTGCCCGTGGTCGCGGTCTGGGCCAGGGTGTAGGGGCCCGCGGCGAGGCCACGGGCGTACAGGCTGACCTGGGCGCCGGCGTCGGGCGTGGTCGTGTTCGGGTTGTCGACGATCCCGGAGATCGTCGCGCCGGTGCCCTCGGTCACGACCTGATCGGAGCTCTGGATCGAGAAGCCGGTCACCTGGACCTGCTGGATCTGGACCGAGACGTCGTCGGAGTAGCTGCGGTCGTTGCGCGGATCGGCCGGCAGGACGACGCGGACGTCAAGCGGGCCGGCCACGCGGAAGGCCTGCGAGATCGAGTAGTCCGAGTTCGCGTCCAGGCGCGCGCTCTTCACGTACTGCCAGGTCTGCCCGCCGTCGTCGCTGACTTGAAGCCGGACGAGCTGGCCGGCGTGGGACGGCGAGACGTGACCGGTGAAGGTGAGCGGGTGACGGGTGTCGCCGATCACCGCGCCGCCCGAGCCCGGATCCGGGGAGATCGTCACCGCCGCCGAGACGTGCTCGTGCACGGTGCGGCTGTGGCTGAGCGCCGGGCCGCGAGTGAACCAGCTGCGGTTCGTCTGCACGACGCCGTCGGCGCGCTGGAACTCGTAGCGCCCGGTGGCGTCGGTCCTCGTGGTGCTGATCAGCGTGAACCGCTGGTTCGGGTTGATCCGGTGGTACAGCCGGATGACCTGGTTGGCGCTGTCGGCGCCCTCGAGCTGGCCGATGATGTCGACCTGGTCGCCTGCCGTGATGCTCGGCGGTACGAGGTGGATCGTCAGGGCGCGATCGTGATGCGGCGCCGCTGAGGCGATGGATGGGATCGACGCGACCGCGACCGCCGTGATGGCAGCCGCGAGCACGGTGAAGCGAAGACGCATAAAAGCCTCCTTGCTGCTGTGGATATTGGCCCCGGCTGGCTCCGGCCCGCCTTGCACCGTGGCGACTTGTCGATGTTTCAAACACGGAGCCGAGGCCGAGAGTTGCGGTGATCGCGCCGGTCCCGCCGAGGTGGGGTCCATAGACTCAGCCGCCGTGGCCCGCTGTCTGATCATCGGCTGCGGCTGCCGCGGACAGGCCCTGACGCGGGAGCTGAAGGCCGAGGGTCACGCGGTGCGCGGGACGACCCGGCGACCCGAGCACGCCGCGGCGATTGAGGCGGCCGGCGCCGAGCCGTTCGTCGGCGACCCCGACCGGATCGCCACGCTGGCGCCGGCGCTCGCCCACGTCACCGTCGCCTGCGTGCTTCTCGGCTCGGCGACCGGAACGCCCGAGCACGTGGCGGCGCTGCACGGCAGCCGGCTCGACATGCTCGTCGAGCGGATGCTCGACACGACCGTCCGGGCGGTCGTCTACGAGGTCGCCGGCAGCGTCGATGCCGCGGTCCTGCGGGCGGGCGCCGAGCGCGTGCGCCACGGGTGCGAGCGCTCGCTGATCCCGTTCGCGCTGCTGGCCGCGTCGCCGGCCGATCCGGCCGCCTGGACGGCGCAGGCACTGGCGGCGGTGCAGGGCGCGCTGATAGCGCGCTGACGGCGCGCTGGGGGCGCGCCGGGGCAAGCTGGGGGCCGATGTCCGGGTCCGCGATCTGCGGACGGGCGCTATCCCGAGGGGACGCGGTCGAGCAGGTCGGCGAGGATGCGGGCGGTGGCGCCCCAGACGAGCGTGTCGCCGACCACGTAGGTGTCGGTCCGCAGCGGCCGGCCGCGTCGCACGATCGTGCGGCGCTGAGCGCCGGCGCGCAGGTCGTCGAGGCCAAGCTCGAGCACCTCGGCCACCTCCTCGGCGCTCGGCGTCCAGGTTCGCCCCGGCTCGATCACTCCGACGACGGGGTAGATCGCATAGCCGGTGGCGATCGTCGGGGTCGGCTGCAGCGCGCCGACGACGCGCACCGCGGCCGCGGCCAGGCCGACCTCCTCCTCGGCCTCGCGCAACGCGGTCGCGATCAGGTCGGGGTCGCCGGGGTCGCGGCGGCCGCCCGGGAACGAGATCTCACCGGCGTGGCGCGGCAACTCGTCGCGGCGCCGGGTCAGCACGGTCCCCAGCCGGCCGTCGCGGTCGCGGTAGAGCGCGACGAGCACCGCCGAGTCGGTGCGGCCGGGCACGTCGATCGTCAGCGCCTCCGCGGGGTTCAGCAGCGCGGCGCCGAGCCCGTCAGTCAAGCGGGTTGAACAGCAGGCCCGTCGGGACCTTCGGGAAGAAGTAGGTCGACTTCGGTGGCATGCTCTCGCCCGCGGCGGCGACCTCGTGGACGCGCTCGATCGGGGTCGGCGCCATGAAGAAGGCGGCGTCGTAGGTCGCGTCGGAGACGAGCGCGACCGCCTCGGGCAGGTCGCGCGCATAGCCGAGGCCGTTGAGCTCGTCGATGTCGTCCTCGGTCATGCCGAGGGCCTCGCGGAGGATGAGCGCCTCGAGCACCGCGGTGTCGAGACGGCGATAGGGCGGAGCGTGCTCGGCGAGCGCGGCGTCGGTGATGGCGCGGTCGCGGAGGGTGAGCATCACCGGCCGCCGGTCGTCGGCGGAGAGGTAGCCGATCCGCAGGGCGTCATCGGCGGGCGGCGCGAGCGCGGCGGTGTCCGGCAGCGGCTCGACGTCGAAGGCGGCGCGCAGCGCGTCCGCGAGCGCCCGGCGCCGCTCGGCGCCGAGGTCGGAGACGAGGCGATGGGTGGCAAACACCGTCAGGCCGGGGTCCTGGAGGGCGACGAGGCACATCAGCACGTAGCGGTGGGGCCCCTCGCCCCCGATCTCGTCGGCGTAGACGCGCGCGGTCTCATACCGGTGATGGCCATCTGCGATGAGCAGTTCCGCGGCGGCCAGCGTCGCCTGCGCGGTCTCCATCGCGCCGGCGTCGTCGCATCGGGCCAGCCGGTTGATCGTGCCGTCGTCGTCGACCGTCTCGGCCCACGGCTCGGCGGCCGCGCTGAGCGCGGCGAACGCCCGGCGGTCGGGATCGGAGTACAGCGAGAAGATCGGGGAGAGGTTGGCCCGCGTCGCCCGGGTCAGGCGCAGGCGGTCCTTTCGGGGGCCGGGGTGCGTACGCTCGTGGGGCCGGATCCGGCCCTCGCCGTACTGCTCCACCCGCACGCGCGCGAACAGGCCCTGCCGGGTCCGCCGTCGCCCGTCGGGGCCGACGTACTCCTGCTCGAGCGTCCACATCGTCGGCGCGCCGTCATCGACGACGACCGCCTCATCCCGCCACCAGGCCAGGCGCTCCGCCGCGTGCTCGTAGCGATCCTCGCCGCCCTCGGGCAGATCGATCGCGACGACGTTGTACGGCGACCGCTGCACCAGCGCCGCCCGCTGCTCGGGATCGATGACGTCGTAGGGCGGGGCGACGACGTCCTGCAGCCCGCCGGTCCTCGCCGGGTCGTAGCGCAGTGCGTGGAGCGGTTGGATCTCGGCCATGCGGCGGGTCCGAGGCTAGCGGGGCGATCGCGAGCGGGGCGGTGGCCCGACGGGAGCCGAGACAGGATCGGCTGGAGCGGGCCTGAGCGATGGCTGGACGCGAAGGGCCGACGTCCGGCGTTGCTGGGAACATACGTTCGCGAACCATGACCCACCCCGACTACCTCCGCCGGAGGACTCGCGAGCTCCGGGTCGCGCGTCAGCTGACGCTCGATGAGCTCGTCGAGCGCCTGGCGCTGCCGCGCACGACCGTCTATGGGTGGATCCGCGACCTGCCGCTGCAGCGACCGCGGAACTCCTCGGCCGCGCAGCGCAAGGGGACGCGGGCCATGCAGGCCAAGTACCGACGGCTGCGGGAGGACGCCTACGCGCGGGGGTTGGCTGAGTATCCGCAGCTCGTGGCGGTGCCGACGTTCCGCGACTTCGTCGTGCTGTACATCGCGGAGGGCTACAAACGCAGCCGCAACACGGCGTCGCTGTGCAACTCCGACCCTGCAGTCATGGTCGTGGCCGCGAGCTGGATGCGTCGCCTTGGCGAATGTGAGCCGACGCTGCGCGTCGCGCACCATCGCGATCAGGATCAAGGGGCCCTGCGCGCGTTCTGGGCTGAGCAGCTCGCGCTGGTGCCCGCCGCCGTGCGCTTCGAGCCGAAGACCAACAGCTCGGAGCTGCGGTCGCGGACGTGGCGATGCCCCTACGGCGTCGCTGCCGTCGACCTCCACCACACGGAGTTTCGGTCGCGGTTACAGGCGTGGATGGATCGCGTCAAGGACGACTGGAGACTAGACTCGGCTCCGTGACGGGGCGTGGCGCAGCCTGGCAGCGCGCAGCCTTTGGGTGGCTGAGGTCCCCGGTTCGAATCCGGGCGCCCCGATGCATTGTATGCCAACGCCGGTGGAGTGCCGAGCCGGGCCTGCGCGCGGTTACCCTCCTGTCCCGAGCCCCCGTAGCTCAGCTGGATAGAGCAACGGCCTTCTAAGCCGTCGGTCGCAGGTTCGAGTCCTGCCGGGGGTGCTGGGAAGTACCTGTGCCGGGTCCGCCTCGGACGCCAACTTCTCGTACGTGTGAGGATGATCGGCGGTCGGTCAGGGCGGGCGTGTGCCGCGGTTGCCGGTTCGCCATACATAGCGCTGGCCGGACCAGTGCTCGTCGATCGCAGCGATCTTGACGTCGACGACGCCAAGCGGGAGCGCATGAGCGCGAACGATGGTGTCGGTGATATCGCTGGTGTGGCCAGCGGCGCGGCGAGGCCAGCTGACCCAGAGCGCTCCGGCGGGGTGAATGCGCCGAGTCAGCTCGGGCAGACGGTCGAGGAGATCCTTCGCGGCGGCGAAGAAGCTGATGATGAGGTCAGCAGGCTCCGGTGCCGGGACGAAGGTGAGGTTCTCGGGAGGTTCGGCGAGCGTCCAGCCGGTGGGCGCGTGATCGAGACTGATCCGCTGGCCAGGCCGGAGCCCGAGCTTGGCGTGCTGTGGGCGACCCGAGTATCCGGCGCTCACGTCAGCGGCCGCCTGGTGGGCGTATCGGCGATCAGCACTGAGCTGATCGCCGTTGGGATCGGCCACGGTGACCTTTGACCCAGCCCTTGTCGGTGGGCGGCGTCGGGGCCGCGCCGCCAAGTTCGCCGACGCGCGCGACGGTCGCATCGAGATCAGAGACCGTCACGCCAGCACGACGCGGTGCAGTAACACGAGTCAAGCGGATTGACGCTCTGCGGCGGCGTTGGGTCGGTCAGCGCCGGGAACACCAGGTCCGGCGAGGCGCTGATGACTCGGACGGCAGGGTCACTTCGACTCATTGCGGGCGCGCCGGTAACGCTCGTAGATCACGCGCGAGCCGAACGTCCTGGTCTCGATCAGCTCCAGCGGGACGTTTTGGGTGATCGGCGGCAGAAAGGGCGTGCCGCCAGCGACGACGACCGGATTGCGGAACATGCGCAGCTCGTCGACGAGACCGAGCTCGATCGCCGCCGCGGCCAGGCCGGCGCCGCCGATCGAGACGTCCCTGTCGGTCGCGTCGAGCGCGGCAGCAGCTTCCTCGGCCACCGACGCCTCGGCGAGCCGGGCGTTGCCCTGGACGCTGTCGAGCGTGCGGCTGAAGACGACCTTCGGGATCGCGCACCAGACGTCGGCGAACGCGGCCCCGAGCTCGTCGTCGCGCATCGCCGGATCCGTCTCCCACGGCAGCATCGTCTCGTACAGCCTGCGGCCGCACAGATGGCCGCCGAGTTCGCGTGTCTGCGCGATGTGGAAACGAAACTGCTCCTCGCTGGGGACCGTCCACCCGAACGCGCCCTCGCGGTCGGCGATAAAGCCGTCCAACGAAACGCCCATCGAGTAGATCAGCATGGCTTCAAGCTCAACCCGCCGGACGGCCTCCTTTCCGAAGTCACCGCGGCAAGCGCGTCTGGAACGTGGGCGCATCTGGCCGGGCCGCTCGTCGGGGAGCGGCGCGACGACGAAGCGCACTTCGCCCGCAGCATTATTGGGAGCGCCGCATGAGGAGTCAAGGGCGTCGAGGGCGCCGGCCGGGAGCTCTCGCCCGGGAAGGATCGTCCCGCCCGGCGGGGCGGTGATAGATTGCGGGTGCCGCGGTGGGCGTAGCTCAGCTGGTAGAGCTCCTGGTTGTGGTCCAGGTGGTCGTGGGTTCGAGTCCCATCGCTCACCCTCCTAAAAATCCCTGGTAGACGCCGGTATTCGTCCCAGCGGTCCTCTCGCCGCCCCGAGGAAGTGTCCATCAATTTATCGATGGCGTGCGGCACGAGGGCCCCTCCGAGCTGGCGGTCGAGGTAGGTGTGGCGTGGCGCCATCGGCTGCCAGCAGCCTGTCCATGCTCGGTCGCGGCGCCTTCGCGTCGGTTCGGTCGTACCCCGTGCTGTCGCGGACCCGAAGCGCGGCTCGGCGACTCGGCGGTCCCACTGGGCTAGGTCGACCGCGCCGTCTGAAGCGATGAGCGTCGCGATGAGACTGCTGGAAATCGGCACCAGCATGGGCTTGAGGGAGGAGGGCGCACTCTCGAGATATTGGCCGGACGCTCGAGGTCCCTCAACGGAGGCGTGGATCCCGACGCGCGTTCTAGACCGCCCGCGCGACGCTGAACGCTGCCCTCGGCTTCGCCGAGCTCGGTCGCGAAGCGAGCGCGTCGCCCAACGCTGATCTGACGGTTCTATTAGGTCCGATGCTCCGGGTTGGGGTAGTCGAACCGCGCCCCCGCGTCCCACGCGGTGCGCTGGTTGCCGTGCGCGGGGATCCCGCCGGCGTCCTTGAGCATCCGCGCCAGGTGCAGCAGGTTCCAGGTAAGAAACGTTGTGTTGCGGTTGGTGAAGTCGTTCTCCGGTCCGCCGGAGCCTTGGTCGAGGTAACTGGGACCGGGTCCGGCCTCACCGAGCCAGCCTGAGTCGGCCTGTGGCGGGATCGTGAACCCAAGGTGCTGAAGCGAATAGAGGATGTTCATCGCGCAGTGCTTGGAGCCGTCCTCGTTGCCGGTGATGACGCAGCCGCCCACTCGCCCGTAGTACGCGTACTGGCCGGCGTCGTTCAACAAGTGGCTGTTGCCATAGAGGCGCTCGATCACTCGAGTGCAAACCGACGACTTCTCCCCGAGCCAGATCGGCGAGAGCAGCACAAGGATGTCGGCCGCCATCACCTTCTCGAACACCTGTGGCCAGTCGTCGCGCTCCCAGCCGTGCGCGATCATGTCCGGGTAGATCCCGGTCGCGATCTCGTGGTCGACCGCACGGATCACCTCGACGGCCACGCCGTTGCGCTCCATGATCGCGATCGACCGATCCGCCAGCCCCTGCGTGTTCGACACGTCCGGCGAGCGCTTCAGCGTGCAGTTGATGTAGAGCGCGGTCAGGTCGGAGAAGTCCCAACGCGACTGCTCGCACAGCGCTTCCTCGATCGTGTTCAGCTCAACCATGCTCCTCCCTCACTAGGACGTCGATGCCCGGCGAGCAGCTGGCGCGCCAGCGCATCTCCGCGCGGCGGTCATCGGCGAGCCGGTAGTGGACCGTGCGATGCTCTCGGCGTGCCGGTCAGGGCAGCTCAAGGTGGGTGCTGATGTCGATCTCTCCGGCGAGGCTTCGGGCGACCGGGCAGAAGCGCGCATGGATGTCGTGCACTCGTTCGGCGTCCGCACGTCGGTCCTCGTGGACGGCGAGCCGATAGTCGACCCTGATCCGCTTGATCACCAGCACCCCGTCGTCGGTCTCGATCTCGCCCGTCGCCTCAACCTCCTAGCGCTTGGGATCGACCTCGATCTGACGCGCCTCCAGCGCGCCTGCGAACGTGCCGGCCAGTCAGCCGCCGGCCGCTGCGACGACGTAATCGAGCGTCGTGGCGTGTGGTGGGTACTTGGCGGGGTCGACGCCGTAGTGCTCGGCGACCTCGGAGTGGACCCCGAAGGCGACCGCGTTGTCCTCGGCCGGAAGGTAGGCCAGGCGTAGCGGCCCGCCGAGCCGCTCGATCCGGACTCTCGAGACGTAGCTGACTTCGTCCATTGGGCCGCCAGACTACTCCTCGCCTGGCCAGAGGTTCAGGCCGGCGAGAGGTGCGGCCGTGGAGCGCGGCGGACGAGGCAGCCGATGAGGTGCCCCCCCGTGCCGGTGCGGCGTAGTCCGGTGGCGCACATCGCGAGCCGGCGATCCGTGGCAGCGCCCCAGGGGATGGGCGCGAATCGCGGGGCGTCGTGCGTGGGCGAGATCCGCGGCGGCTGATACGAGGACGCCGGACAGCAGGCGTGCGCGGAGTGCCGCCAACGCGAGCGGCGCGACGCGGCCGGCTGCGGGAGAGGATGGCGGCACGGGGCCGGCGTCGCGAGAGTGCGGAGGTCGGAGCGTGCTCGGCGGCGTTCAGCCGCAGGGGTCATCTGCACCCGACGCTTTCCAAAAGAGGAAGGCGGTCAGCGCCGGGGGCGCAGACGGTCATTTGACGCGGTCATAGGCGTCCTGCGACGTCGATACGTCACTGAGGTGTTCGATCGCCCACGTCTGGAGCGCGCTGAGTGGTTCCAGCAACGTTCGTCCGGCGCTGGTGAGCGAGTACTCGACGCGGACCGGCACCTCCGGGTAGACCGTCCGGCTCACGAGGCCATCGCGTTCGAGTCCGCGCAGGGTCTGAGTCAGCATCTTCTGCGAAATGCCCTGGATGCGTCGCCGAAGCTCTGAGAAGCGAGCGTCACCGTCGCCCAGAGCACCGATGATCAGGACGGTCCATCGGTCGCCGATACGATCGAGGACGCGGCGAGTCGGGCAGTCGGCGTCGTACGGGTCGCCGCACGGCATGGCGAGCAGTTACTGCAAAGTGCCTTCTTCCCAGACGGCGCCTGCTCTCCTATGGTGACCCGCGCGCTCGACCGGAGGGTCGAGAATCCCCGAGCGAAAGGCCATCCATGTCTCGCATCGTCGTTATCGGCGGCACCGGCTACGCCGGATCGGCCATCGTCGCGGAGGCCGCTGCCCGCGGTCACGAGGTCACGGCGTTCAGTCGCTCGCTTTCCGCCGACCGCGTCCCGGGCGTCAACTACGTCCAAGGGGATGCCACCGACGAGGCGACGCTGGCGTCGGTCATCTCCGGTGCGGACGTGGTGGTGGCAGCGCTCGCGCCTCGCGGGCCGCTCGCCGGCACCTTCCGCGACGTCAACCGCACGATCGCGCGCCTCGCCAACGCCGAGAATGCACGGCTGTTCGTCGTCGGCGGTTACTCGTCGCTGCGTCCGGCCGCCGGTGCCCCGCGCTTCATGGAGGACCTCAGCCACGCTCCTGCCGAGGTTCACGATGAGATCCTTGCCGGGGCGGCGCTCATCATGGAGGACCTTCCCGCCACCCCGGAGACCCTCAACTGGGTGTTCGTGAGCCCGGCACTGGCGTTCGGCGCGTTCGCGCCGGGAGAAAGGCTCGATAAATACCGGCTCGGAGACGACATCGCCATCCAACCCGAGGACGGCGGAGCGATTTCCGCTCCGGACTACGCGATCGGGCTCGTCGACCTCATCGAGCAGGACAACCGCCATCGCGCTCACGTCAACCTGGCCCACTGACCACGCGACTGACGAAGGTGTCGACGCGAAGGTGAGACGACCGCGACGCGCCCGTCCTAACAGGCCTCGAGCCCCCCGTCAATCCCGGGCCCTCTCGATCCACCGATCACGCTGCCGCTCTCGGCCGAGACCGGCAGCCTCGCGACGGCACCCATACCTCTGCCCGAAGCGAAGCAGGAGAGCGCCCGGCTGACCGCCCTCTCCTCGTCGTGGCTGTCGATCCACGTCGGCCCCGAGGCTTACCGATCAACGTTCGATAAACCGTTTATGTCTGTTGAGCTACTGAAGTCGCCCCAAACGCACCCGATCAAGACCGCACCGGCGGCGGCGGTTATGTAGAGCTGATCAGCTCATGCGGGAGCTGGGCAAGCCCCCGCGAGACGAGATCACGCTCATCACAGCTCGCCAGCGGCGCGCCGATACGCTCGGCGCCAGCGACGTATGCCGCGTCGTATCCGCTCAGGCTGTGCGCGCGGGCAAGCTCAGCGGCGCGCTCGGCCAAGGCTCGATCGACTCGCACGAGCGCCCCGAATTCGGCGATCGCCCACACACGCGCGCGCAGCCGGTGGCCGGCCGGCGCGTCGCGCCAGCGGACGTCCGCGACGTTCGTGACCTCGTAGGCAGCGAGCTCGAGCGTGGCGAGGGTGCCGGTCCTCAACAGCGCCGCGGCCGCCGGCTGGTGCGGGTCGTCGCTGTCCTCGGCGGCGAGCAGCACGCTCGCATCAAGAAAGATCAAGCCGGCCGTCGGGCTTTGAGCACCTCGGCGACGTTGCCGCCGTGCCCCGTCGCCTCACCCTCGAGCTCGCCCATCCGCTCGGCGAGCCGCCGCTCTCGCTCACCCAGCGCTGCTTCGGCCAGGTCGCGAATCGTTGCGCTTCGCGTGCTGCCACGCTCGGTCGCCTGAGCGTCCAAGCGGGCCAACAGCTCGTCAGGAAGCGAAATCATCACCTTGGCCACAACCCGGAGTATACCCGGTAACACCGGAGCCGGCGCCGGCGTTGATCTCTGCCTTCTATCGCGGTCCAGCAGCGCGACTACTGCGGAGCGGCGCTCTCGTCGACGGCCGGGTCAGCGTCCGTTCTGCGGATCACGGGTGTCTCAACCGGGACTTTCGTCTTGGCGAGCACGTCAAGCCGGATTCTGCTCGGGCAGCCCTCGGTTCGTCGCGGCGCGAGCATCGCACAGGCCAGGGAACCCTGGCAGATGCACGGAAGAGCAGCAGCCTCCGTGAGAATGACGTGGCGACGGAGCGGCAGTCCAGGCCGCGGCCGAAGCTACGCCTCACGTTTGGAACGGTGAAGTTTGCGGTGGTGCGTCCTTGACGACGGCGAAATCTGTTCGAGATGACCCGGCATCAGGCGTACGCTGTCGATCAGGCAGGCACGTCTGCCCGATCCCAGTCGCAAGTGGCCCGGCGGCACAAGCGCGCAGAGGACAAGGCGCGGCACAGCCCTCACGTGCAGCAGCACCCGAATCGCATATCGGTCATCGTGAACCCCAGGCGACGATGGTCCGGCGCCGGCGGCACCATCACGGAGGCCACGATGTCTCATGACAAGATCAAGGGGGCGATCCGCGAGCGGATGGCGCGCACCGGCGAGCCCTACAGCGTCGCGCGGCGAGCAGTGCTTGCAGGTGACCGCGACGACGGGCCGCGCTGGTTTGAGATCAGCTACCGCAACGAGGGCTTGGACCGAATGACCGCGCTCCTGGACGGCCTGCTCGGCGACGGTCCCGGAGCCGCAGGGATCAAGCTTGACGACGCTGAGCTGCAACTCGGGATGGGCAGGTGGCGACAGGCGATCGCTCGAAGCTCGATCCGCTCCGCGCGCCGCTCGGACATCGACACCCATGGCACCACCGGCATCCATGTCCGCGACGGCCGGCTGCTGGTCAACGGCGGTCGTGACGGACTCGTGCAGCTGAAGATCGATCCTCCATTCCGGACACACCGGACGCTGAGCACGGGCTTCGCGCGAGTGCGGGTTGACACGGTGATCGTCAGTCTCGTTGACCCCGACGTGTTCCTCGCTGCGCTCGCGGCAAGCCAGCTTGCCGACCAATGAGGCAGCCACCCCGGTCCGGCGTGCCCTTTCTCTCGCCGCCGGGTTCACGAACAAATGGAAGCCTCAACCTGCTCGAATCCTGCGCCGGAAGCTCTTGGTGGCAGCCGGAAGCAGTGGTGGCCTGCGGTGCAGCTTTGCACCTCGACGGGTATCTCGACGGGTCTCGGCAGCGCTCTCCAATGCGCGGCGAGCAGGGCGGCCGTCGGCTGGACTGATCAGACGAGCTGTGGGGGTCGCGTTGCTGCCACGGGAGCGACCTGGCTTGGGTCAGTGTGACCACCGCTGAGCCGCGCTATAGCCAGCCTGCCTCGCGTGCGAGATGCGGATCGCGTCATTGCGATTGCGGGCTGCGAGTTTGGCGATGAGTTGGACAGGTAGTTGCGGACGGTGACCGGGGCGAGGAACAGGGTCGCGCCGATCTCCTCGGTGCTCGCGCCCTGTGCGGCGGCGCGTCAGGACGTCGGTTTCGCGTGGCGTGAGCGGGCTTTGTCCGATCTCGAGCGCGGCGGCGACGAGGGCGGGTCGAGGAAGCGTTGGCCTCTGGCGACGCGGCGGATCGCCTCGGCGAGCTCTTCGGATGGCGCGTTCTTGCGTAGGTATCCCTCGACGTGCGCCTGGAGCGCACGGGTGAGGTAGCCGAGTTGGGCCAGGCCGGTGAGGATGAGCACGCCGGTGTCGGGCAGTTCCTCGCCGAGCAGCACCGCGGCTTGGAGGCCGTCGAGGCCGGGCATCTCGATGTCGAGCACGGCGACGTCGGGCCGGGCTTGGCGGGCGTGGTCGAGCAGGCGGTCGCCGCGGTCGACGTCGGCGACGACGTGTAGGTCGGGTTCGAGGTTGATGAGCGCGATGAGTGCGCTGCGGATGATGTGTTCGTCGTCGGCGACGAGCACCCGGATCATGCGCGACGTCGCGCAGCTCCAAACGCAAGGGCTTCGGAGATCCGCAGGCCGCAGCGCCATAGCACCGCGATCAGCGCCCGGTTGCGCACCCCTTGTAGGAGCGCGCGCACTGCACGCGCGGAGCAGCGCGACCGCCTCGGCCTCACTTCTGTGACTCCATGGGCCGAGTCGGACAGGAACACCACGCTCAGAACGACAGGTATCGAGTACGCCATGCTGGGCCCTTGCTGCCGCCGCTCGTTCAAGACGCAGTCGAGGATCTGCTCGCGCGCGTGGATCGCGCGCTCCCCGGCCGCGTCCCAGGTTTCTACCTGGTTGGCTCGGCGTGCACGGCGGCATTTGTTCCGGGCCGCAGCGACGTCGACTTCGTCGCGATCGTCGACGGCGAGCCAAGCGCTCATGAGCTTCGGCGTCTCGCGGCGATTCATGTTGGGCGCTGGGTGGCGTCGCTGGCCGAGGACGTCACGCTGCGCGGGCGCTGGCCGCTCGTGTGCAACGGGATCTACGTCCGCCAGAGCGACCTGGCCCGCTCGGCGCTCGAGGTCGTTCCGATCGCCGGCCACGTCGCCGGCCGGTTCAGGGTGGCGCAGCGCGCAGGCTTTGACGTCAACCCGGTCACCTGGACAACGCTGGCCGACCACGGCATCGCGATCCGTGGCCCCCACCGCGACCGCCTGGCCATCCACACCGACTGCCAAGAACTTCGACGGTGGTCGCTTTCAAATCTCAACGGCTATTGGCGGCGGTGGACCAAACGCGCGCTCGACGTGCGCGCGCTGCCGCGACGCGCCGCTGCCGCGGGAGTACTGGGAGCACCGCGGCTGCACTACACGATCACGAGCGGGCAGATCGCAACCAAGGAGGCCGCCGGGCATTACGCGTGCACGGTCTTCGATCCTGGGTGGCACGCCCTGATCGAGGACGCGCTTGCCTTCTGGCTCGAAAGTCCGGCGCCCGTCGTCTACCGCCACCGACCCCTACGGCGTCGCCATGACGCCTCCCGGTTCGTCGCCGCGGTCATCGATGCAGCCAACCAGCTGGCGCGCGCCCAGCGATTGAGAACGGCTACGGTCCCTGCAGGGTCTCGTCGAGTCCTGCTCGCCGCGTCGCGGGTGCGGTCCCGGTCGCCGTCACCTCTAAGGCGATCACGAAATGTCCAAGTTCGTGACCCTCGAGGGTGACGCGAAACGACTGAGGGCATCGGGAAAGCTGTCGTCGATGACGAACGCGATCACACGGCCATGTCACGCGCGAAGAATCCCGGCAGCTGGCAGCTGACCATACGCATCCCGATCCCGTTGCCGGGCACCGCAAAGGACCCGCCGGAGATCACCTGCCCGGCTTGCGGCAACACAGGCTCGGCGTCTTGGCCGCACCCGTACAAGACCTGGGAGCTTGCCGGCAATGATGATCAAGGACGGCATCTACGTCGCTGTCGCCGATGCGGTGCTGAGATTGTCATCTATCGTTCGTGGCGCTGGTGGCGACCGCGCGAGGTCTGGCTTCATAGCCGAACGCCCGAGTACGGCAAGGGACGAAAGCGTCAGCGCAAGCGCCGGGAGGAGAGACGGCGCCGGCCGCCATAGTCACGTAGAGGGCGTGATCGCAGCAAGCGGCGAGGCTCACTCAGCGGGTAAGCGCTTGGGGGCTCAGGAGCGCGCGAGGTTCTCGAGCAGGCTGGCGATCGTGATCACCCCGGCGAGGCGTCCGAGATCGTCGCACAGGCACAGCGGCGCGTAGCGGTGGTCGTCGTGGCGGGTGATGGCGCGCAGCGCGACGTCGCGGATCTCGTCGTGCGGCTGGACGCACATGGCGGGGTGGCGGTCCAGGCGCCGCCCGCCGCGGGGCACCAGTACCTGTTGGGGGCGGTCGACTTCGTCGACGAGGACGGTGAGCCGGTCCAGGAGATTGGGCGTGCGTCGCATGGTGGGGGCCGGGCGTGCGAGGGCGTTCAAGACCCCCGAGCGGCGCAGCGTGTGATGCTCGCGTAGCCGGGCGGCAAGCTCAGGGGGTAGGCGGCGCATGTCGGGCGCGGGACGGCCGAGCAGGTATCCCTGCGCCAGCGGGACGCCCAGCTCGAGCAGACGGTCAAGCTCGGCATGGGTCTCGACGCCTTCGGCGATCAGCCAGGCGTCCAGCTGTCCGGCGAACGCGCCGATCGCCGCCACCGCGCTGGACCGCCGCGGGTCGTGGTCGACGCCGGTGATGAGCGTGCGGTCCAGCTTGACAAACTGCGGCTGTAGCGCCAGCAGATGGCGCAGGCTGGCATAGCCCGAGCCGGTGTCATCGACGGCGACCATCGCGCCGCGAGCCCGCAGCCCGCCGAGGACCTGCTCCAGCGCGGCGTAGTCCTCCACCGGAGCCTGCTCGGTGATCTCAATCACAACGCCGGCCAGGTCCTCCGCGTGGCCGAGAACCACGGCGACCTCCGGCGCGCGCAGCGCGTCGGGGCTGAGGTTGAGCGACAGAAACGCGTTGGGGGGCAGCTCGGGGCGGCTGGCGAGGATCGCCTCAAGCGCGACGGCCTCCAGCCGTCCGGCGTACCCGTGCCACGCCGCTGCGGCAAACCACTCGTCAGGCCCGCCCAGCTGCACGTCGACGGTGAACCGCGACAGTCCCTCATAGCCGCAGACCACGCCTCGCGCCAAATCCACGATCGGCTGAAACGCTGGGGCGATCAGCCGCTCGCGGCACACCCGCTCCAACACCCCGCACCACGACTTGTCAGCCAACTCGGGCATCTCGCTCAACTATCGGCAGGCGTGCGCCGATACAACAGCCACCTCGTCCCAACACGATCTGGAGAAACCACGCCATGAAGCAGTTCGCCTGCGGGTCAGTCGTCACCGGATGCCAGGCCGTCTTTCGCGCTCCCGACGAAGACGGCATCCTCGCCCAAGTCGCCCGCCACGCCCGCGAGGACCACGGCCTGACCGAGATCGCTCCCGAGCTGGTCAACGCCGTACGCCAGAACATCACCGCCCTCGCCGCATAACCCGAGCGGTCTAACCGCCTCGAACCCCAGCGACCCCGCCAGAAAGCCGAATACTCACGTAATCGCCTCTTCTCGTGATCGTATGACGGCCGCCGGGCGTCCAGGTGAACCCGCGGGTGGCGGCGCTGGTGCCGGTGGAGACCGTGTAGTCGCCGGCGACCTCGTCGTGGTTGTTGACGCCCAGGGCCTGGGTGACCGCGCGTGATCCCCGCTACCGATCGCCCGCCGCGCGCCGCGTGAGAACTGCGACGTGCCCGCGTGTCAGCTGCCGAGCAGGGCCACGCCGGCGAGCAGCGCTCCGGTTTCGGCGACGACCACGCAGGCGCCGATGGTGTCGCCCGTCAGCCCCCCGAAGGCTCGCCGGGTGAAGACGGTGAACGCGCCGCCGCCGACGAGCGCCGCGCCGAGGACGATCGCGCCGTGACCGGTTCCCAGGGCGGCGATCCCGATCGCCACGGCCAGTGCCGTGGCCGCGGCCGTCTGTCTCGCGCCGGGCGCAAACGATGCACCCAGGCCGTCGTCTCTCGCCGGTGACAGCAGCGCCCCGTGCACGACCGCCATCCATCGCCCGCACGCCGCCGCGGCGATGAGGACCTCCAGCGCGTGCCGGGCGGACAACGACTCCACGGCGGCGAACGACAGCATTCCCCAGAGGCCGAGCGCCAGGGTGGCGAACGTGCCGTTGGCCGAGTCGCGCATGACGTCCAGGCGTCGCTCATGATCGCCGCGCACGCCGAGGCCGTCGGCGGTGTCGGCGAGGCCGTCGAGGTGCAGCGCGCCGGTCAGCACGGCCGTCGCGGCCAGGGCCAGGACCGTGGCGACCGCGCGCCCGAGCGCCGGGGCAAGCCCCGCGCGCACCCCGCCGGCCACGCCACCCACGCACCCCCCGATCAACGGGAACCAGGCCGGGGCGTCGGAGAAGCCGCCGTCGGCCCGGCGCGCGAGCGGGACGGGCACGATCGTCAGAAACGCGGCCGCGCTGCGCAGGCCCGCGAACGCGGCCGTCAGCCGCCCGCCGGTCGTCGGCTCAGTCGCGGTTGGCAAGACCGGCCTCCGAGAACGTGCCCATCTGCCGATGCAGGCGTCCGGCCGCCTCGATCAGCGGCAGCGCCAGCATCGCCCCCGAGGCCTCGCCGAGCCGCAGTCGCAGGTCGATCAGCGGCTCCAGGCCGAGGTGGGTGAGGACGAGATCGTGCCCCGGTTCGGCCGAGCGGTGGCCGGCGAACAGCAGCTCGCCGAGCGACGGGTCATCGCGGACGGCGGCCAAGGCGGCGACCGAGACGGCGAAACCGTCGAGGATGACCGGCAGCCGGCGTTGCGCGGCGGCCTGCACCGCGCCGACCAGTGCCGCCAGCTCGAGGCCGCCGACGGCCGTCAGCGCACCCCGACCACCGCGAAGCGACGCGGGCAGTGCGCAGAGGGCGTGGCTGACCACCGAGCGCTTGCGCTGCAGCGCGGCCGCGTCGGCGCCGGCGCCCCGGCCGACGATGACGGCTGGGTCGGCCCCGGTCAGCACGCAGGCCAGGACGGCGGCCGTGGTGGTGTTGCCCATGCCGATCTCGCCGAGGACGAGACAGGCGACGCCGCGGTCGGCCAGCTCGCCGGCGAGGAGGCCTCCGGCAGCCAGGCACCGATCCAGCTGCGCGACCGTCAGGGCGGGCCCCGCGGTGATGTCGACCGAGCCGCGCGCGACCTTGTGATCGTGAACGCCAGCCGGGGTGTCGGCCACCAGTCCGAGGTCGGCGACCAGCAGCTCGCAGCCCTGCTGCCTCGCAAGCACCGCGACGGCGGTCTCGCCGCGGGCGGCCGCGGCCGCCACCGAAGCCGAGACGCCGGCGTCGTACAGGCTCGTGCCGTGCGAGACATGACCGTGGTCGGCGGCGCACACGAGCACGCCGGCCCGCAGCGGATCGGGCGGCGGCGACCCGGTGATCTGCGCCCAGCGCTCCACGACGCTCTCGAGCGCCCCCAGCGAGCCGGTGGGCTTGACGAGCTCGTCGGAGCGGTCCCGGGCCGCGATGGCGGCGTCGCGATCGGGGACGAAGCCGGCGCCGACACGGCCCGTGTCGCTTGACGCCGCGGCGGTCCAGCGCTCGCGCATGACGACGTCGTCCAGCGCCGTCCGCGCCGACCACCCGGCGGTCTCCAGGCCCGGGCGGAGGGGGCGCTCGTCGGGCCAGCCGACGCACAGGTAGGCGATCGGATCGACCCGCTCGGGGATGCCGAGCACGGCCCGCAGCTCCCTAGGCTCATAGAAGCTGACCCAGCCGACGCCGAGGCCCTCGACGCGGGCGGCGAGCCACAGGTTCTGGATCGCACACGCGGTCGAGTAGACGTCGGTCTCGGGGATCGTCCCGCGGCCGAGAACCTCGACCGCCGGGTCGCCGTGATCGCAGCAGATGCAGAGGCCGACCGGCGCCTCCACGACGCCCTCGATCTTCTGGTCGAGGAAGTGGCGGGCGCGCTCATTGAGGCGGCCGGCCTGGCGCAGGCGTTCGCGCTGCGCCAGCGACCGGATGGCGATCCGCGTGGAGAGTGAGCGCACGACGATGAACCGCCACGGCTGCATGAGGCCGACCGACGGAGCGCGATGGGCGGCGCCGAGCACGCGGGTCAGCAGCTCATCATCGATGTCGTCGGGCCGGAAGCGGCGGATGTCCCGGCGGGCGCCGATCACCTCGTAGACGGCGTCGCGCACCGCCTGCGGATAGCTCCAGCCGTCCGGCTCGCGCGCGCGCTGCGCAGCCCGCGAGGGATCGAAGCCGGGGGGTGTCGCGGGCCGCGCGAACCGTTCGGAGGTCATGGGCGGCAACGGTAGACCGCACGTCAACCGGCCCGGTAGGATCGACGGCGTCAGCGTGGCGGCGCGAGGAACCCGGTGTGAGTCCGGGACGGTCGCGCCACTGTGACCGGGTCCCGCGAGGCTCGGGAGTCAGGAACTCGGTCGCCGCGAACCCTTCCGAGCACGGGACGCATGATCCCGAGGAGGTTCCCGGAGTGCCGGCCGCCGATCCACTGCGTCAGCGATATTCGGGGTGAGGCGCCTGTTGCTGGTGCGCCATGCCTGCACGGACGCGACGCGGCGCGCCGCGTTCCCGGCCGACGAGCCGCTCGACGAGCGCGGGACCCGCGATGCCTCCCGGCTGGCCGCTGCCGTGCCGATCGGATGTGAGGTACTCGCGAGCCCGGCCCGGCGCTGTCTGCAGACGGCGGCGGCCGCGGGGCTGACGCCGACGATGGATGACCGCCTGGCCGAGTGCGACTTCGGCAGCTGGGCCGGCCGGTCACTGCACGAGATCCACGCCGAGCGGCCCGACGACGCCCGCCGGTGGATGACCGATCCCGATGCCGACCCGCACGGCGGCGAGAGCCTGCGGGCGTTCGCCGGCCGCGTTGCACGCTGGCTCGACGAGCAGCGCGACGCGAGCGGTCACGCGCTGGCGATCACCCACGGTGGCGTGATCAAGGCGGCGGTGCTCCGCGCGCTCGACGCCCCTTTGCCGTCGTTCTGGCGAGTCGACGTCTCGCCGCTCGGGATCACCGAGCTGCACGCCGACGGGCAGCGGTGGACGGTGACGCGGGTCAATTGCCGCGGCTGGCCCGAGGCCGCGAGCCCGAGGGCGGCTGAGCGGAGGCGATCAGCAGCCCGATGACTCACGCAGCCGACTTACAGGCGGGGCGGGCGGGTCCGAGTCCCGAGCGGAGGCGATCAGCGTGAGCGCTGCGCTCGTTGCCGGATACGCCGCCGATCTGGCCTTCGGCGACCCGCGCCGCGGACATCCAGTCGCCGGCTTCGGGCAGCTGGCCGCCGCGGTCGAGCGCCGCTGGTATCGGCCCTCTCGCCTCCGCGGCGCGATCGTCACCGGGCTGCTCGTGATGCTGGCCGCGACGATCGGCCGCGCCGCCGGGCGACGCGGCTTCCTCGCGACCGCGGCGACGACGTGGGCGACCCTCGGGGGGGGCTCGCTGCGCGGCGAGGCCGCCCGCGTCGGCGCCCTGCTCGCCGACGAGCGAGTCGACGAGGCCCGGGCGGCCCTGCGCGCGCTGTGCGGCCGCGACGCCGGCACGCTGGACCCCCCCGGGCTCAGCGCGGCGGTCGTCGAGTCGGTGGCCGAGAATACGAGTGACGCGGTGGTCGGCGCCCTGTGGTGGGGCACGGTCGCCGGCCCGGCCGGGCTGGCCGGATACCGCGCCGCGAACACGCTGGACGCGATGTTCGGGCACCGCGACGACCGGTACGCCGAGTTCGGCTGGGCGGCGGCGCGGCTGGACGATGCGCTGAACTGGCCGGCCGCCCGGTTCTCGGCGCTGCTCGCCTGCCTGTTGGCGCCGCTGGTCGGCGGCAGCCCGCGGCGGGCGTGGCGGGCGGCGCGCGACGACGGGCCGCGCCATCCCAGCCCGAACGCGGGACGGGTCGAGGCCGCGTTCGCGGGCGCGCTCGGCGTCACCCTGGGGGGCCCGCTGAGCTACGGCGGCCGCCGAGAGGATCGACCCGCCCTCGGCGGCGGTCCCCGTCCGGCGAGCGGCGACATCGCCCGGGCGTCCCGCCTGTCCGAGCTCATCTGTGCCGCCGCGCTCGCGGCGTGCGTCGCCGGAGGACTGGTCGGCGAGCGATGAAGGGCGCGATCCTCGTCTGCGGTACCCACTCGGATGCCGGCAAGTCGGTCGTGGCCGCCGGGATCTGTCGTTGGCTGGCCTCCCGCGGCGTCCGCGTCGCGCCCTTCAAGGCGCAGAACATGGCGTTGAACTCGGTCGTCACCCCCGGCGGCGCCGAGATCGGTCGCTCGCAGGCCGTCCAGGCCGCGGCCGCCCGCGTCGTGCCCGAGGCGGCGATGAACCCCGTGCTGATCAAGCCCTCGGGCGTGCGCCACAGTCAGGTCGTCGTCATGGGCACCCCGTACACCGATGCCGACGCGCGCTCCTATCAGGCGCTCAAGGGCGAGCTGCGCCCGATCGTGGCCGAGGCGCTCGCCGACCTGCGCTCCCGGTATGACGTGGTCGTGTGCGAGGGCGCTGGCAGTCCCGCCGAGATCAACCTGCGCGATGCCGATCTGACGAACATGTGGCTGGCTCGCGAGGCCGGCCTGGCGACGGTCATCGTGGCCGACATCGATCGCGGCGGCGTGTTTGCGTCGCTGTACGGGACCGTCGCGCTGCTCCACGCCGCCGACCAGGCCCACGTCGCCGGCTACATCATCAACAAGTTCCGGGGCGATGCGTCGATCCTCGCCCCCGGCCTGGAGATGCTCGAGCGCCGCACCGGGCGCCCCACGCTCGGCGTGCTGCCCTACGCCGAGGACCTGTGGCTGGACGTGGAGGACTCCCTGGCGCTCGACGGCCGGCCGGAGACGCCGCCCGCGCACGAGGGCGCGGACACCCTCGAGGTCGCGGTCGTGCGGCTGCGATGGATGAGCAACTTCACCGACGCCGATGCGCTGAGCGCCGAGCCCGGCGTGCGGGTCCGCTTCACCCGCTCGCCCGCCGACGTGCGGCGCGCCGACCTGGTGATCCTCCCCGGCACCAAGGCGACCCTCGAGGACCTCGAGCGACTGCGCGCCGACGGCCTGGACCGCGCGCTGCGCGCTCGAGCGCGCGCCGGTGACCCGATCCTCGGCGTCTGCGGCGGCTACCAGATGCTCGGCGAGCGCATCGAGGACGAGGTCGAGTCGGGCCGGGGCGTCGCGGATGGTCTGGCGCTGCTCCCGGTGACCACCCGCTTCGAACCCGACAAGCTGCTGCGCCGGCGCCGCGGCCGCTCGCCGTGGGCGGGCACGAGCGCCTCGGGGTACGAGATCCGCCATGGCCGGGTGGCCCGCCACGGCGGCGCCGACGTGCTGCGCGACGACTCCGGCGAGCCGGACGGGTGCGTCAGCGGCGCCGTGCTCGGCACCGCTTGGCACGGCGTGCTCGAGGACGACGCCTTCCGCCGCGGCGTCCTGAAGTGGGCGGCCGGTCTTCGAGGCCGCAGCTACGTTGCCGGCGACATGTCCTTCGCCGCGCTCCGCGAGGCCCGACTCGACGCGCTGGGCGCGCTCGTGGCCGGCCATCTCGATCTCGACCGTCTCGGCGACCTGATCGTCTCCGGGCCGCCCGCCGATCTTGCCGTGATCGACCCGGAGGTCCTCACATGCTCCGCTTCGTGACCACCGCCGACACCGAGATCCTCGCCACCGCCGGCGCGGTGCGGCGGCTCGGGCGGGCGGGGATCGAGTTCCCCGAGGTCCGCTGCGCCAATCCGGGGGGCCATCCCGATCCCGGCGCGCTGATCGACGACGTGCTGGAGGGGGCACGGGTCGTCGTCTGCCGCGTGCTCGGTGGCCGCCGCGGCTGGCCCGACGGCGTCGACCGGCTGGCCCGGGCCTGCCGGGAGCGCGACGTCGTGCTGCTCGCGCTGGGGGGCGAGTCGAGCCCCGATGCCGAGATGACGGCGCTCTCGACCGCCCCGGCCGGCGCCGTCGCCCAGGTCGGCGAGTACCTGCGCCACGGCGACATCGACAACGTCGAGCAGATGCTGCGCTTCCTGGCCGACACGTTCCTGCTCGAGGGGTTCGGGTTCGAGCCCCCGCGCAAGGTCCCCGACCTCGACGTGTACCGCGCCGAGCCGGCGCCGGCCGGCGCGCCGACGATCGGCGTGTGCTTCTACCGCTCGCACTTCCTCACCGGCAACACGGATTTCATCGACGCGCTCTGCGACGCGATCCGCGACGCCGGCGCGGGCGTGCTCGCCGTGTGGAGCTATTCGCTGCGCCGCGATGCCGACGGCCGGGTGCCGGCGTTCGGCCTGCTGCACGGCCGCATCGACGCGCTGATCGCGACGATGCTGGCGACCGGGGGGTCGGGTGCCGCCGACGCCGATGCCGGCGAGGGGCGCCAGGACTGGGACGCCGCCGCGCTGGCGGCGCTCGACGTGCCCGTGGTGCAGGCGGTGTGCGCCACCGGCTCGCGCGCTGACTGGCTGGCCTCGAACGCCGGGCTGGCGCCGCTGGACGCCGCCACCCAGGTCGCGATCCCCGAGTTCGACGGACGGTTGCTGGCCGGCGTCATCTCGTTCAAGGAGCGCGACGCCGCCGCCTCGCCCGTCGGCGTGCCCGTACCCCGCTACGTGGCCGACGTCGAGCGGTGCGCACGGATCGCCGGCCTGGCCGTCCGCCATGCCCGGCTGCGCTCGCTGCCGGCGGCGCAGCGGCGCGTCGCCCTGCTGCTGACGAGCTTTCCGACCCGCCACGCCCGCGTCGGCATGGCGGTCGGGCTCGACACGCCCGCCAGCGCACTCGTTCTGCTGGAGCGGCTGGCGCGGGACGGCATGCGCGTCGACCACGACTTCACCGGAGGCGACGAGCTGATGCGCGCGCTCATCGACGCCGGCGGTCACGATCCCGAGTTCCTCACCGACGCGCAGCTCGCCGCGGCGCCGCTGCGGCTGGCCGCCGACGACTACCTGACCTGGTACCGCACGCTGCCCGAGACGCTGCGCGGCTCGATCGAGGAGCGGTGGGGCCCGCCGCCGGGCGGCCAGTACGTCGATCCCGCGACCGGCGACTTCGTCATCGCCGGCCTGGCGCTCGGCAACGTTGTGATCGCGATCCAGCCTCCGCGCGGCTATGGCGAGCAGGCGGAGGGGGGTGGGCGGGTGGGAGCCGAATCGATCTACCACGACCCCGAGCTGCCGCCCACCCACCATTACCTGGCCTGCTACCGCTGGCTGGACGCGGTGTGGGGCGCCGACGCGGTCGTGCACCTCGGCAAGCACGGCACGCTCGAGTGGCTGCCCGGCAAGATGCTGGCGCTGTCGGCGGCGTGCGCTCCGGATGCCGCGCTCGGCGATCTGCCGCTCGTCTACCCGTTCGTCGTCAACGACCCCGGCGAGGGCGTGCAGGCCAAGCGCCGCGCACACGCGCTGATCGTCGATCACCTGGTGCCGCCGATGATGCGCGCCGACACGTACGACGAGCTGGCCGAGCTGGAGACGCTGCTCGACGAGTACGCCCGCCTCGAGGTCCTTGATCCGCCGAAGCTGCCGGCGCTCGCCGCGAGGATCTGGTCGGCGATACAGGACGCCAACCTGCAGGCGGACCTGAACATCTCCGAGCGTCCGGCCGACGACGACATGGCCGAGCTCGTCCAGCACATCGACGGCTACCTGTGCGAGGTCAAGGACATCCAGATCAAGGACGGTCTGCACGTCCTCGGCCATCCGCCGCACGGCGAGCAGCTGCGCGGTCTGACCTCGGCGATGCTGCGTCTCGGGCAGGGTCCGGTCATGGGACTGCGCCGGGCCGTCGGCCAGGCGTTCGGCCTCGACGAGCCCCCGCTCGTCGCGGACCCCGGCCAGCCGCTCACCGACGCGCCGGGCGATCTGCTGGCCCGCTTCCCAGGGCCGGCCGCGAGCGGCGGGGACCTCATCGACCGCCTCGAGGACGCCCACATGGCCCTGCTGGACGGCCTCGCCGAGCACGACTGGGATGCCGCCGCGGCGCGGGACGTGTGCGAGCGGGTGCTCGGACGCGCCGACGAGGGGGTCGTCGCGTCGCTTGAGTTCGCCTGCCGGGAGGTCGTGCCCCGGATCCGCCGCACCCCGGACGAGCTGGAGGCGATCGTGGCCGCGCTGCACGGACGCCATGTCGCCTCGGGGCCCTCCGGCGCGCCGACGCGCGGCCGCCTCGACGTGCTGCCGACCGGGCGCAACTTCTATTCGGTCGATCCGCGCGCGCTGCCCTCCGAGCTCTCCTGGGAGGCCGGCTGCCGGCTGGCGGACGCCGTGCTCGAGCGCCACCGCGCGCAGACGGGTGAGCTGCCGCGGATGATCGGCCTCGTCGCCTGGGGAACGGCGGCGATGCGCACGCAGGGCGACGACGTCTCGGAGATCCTCGCGCTGCTCGGCGTGCGGCCGACGTGGCACCCCGAGTCCCAGCGGATCACCGGGCTGGAGGTCGTGTCGCTCGACGAGCTCGGGCGGCCTCGGATCGACGTCACCGTGCGCATCTCGGGCTTCTTCCGGGACGCGTTCCCGCACCTCGTGACCCTGCTCGACGACGCGGTCGGCATGGTCGCGGGCCTCGACGAGGACGATGCCGACAACTACGTCGCCGCCCACGCCCGCGCCGACGCGCGGCGCCTCGCCGGCGAGCTCGGGCAGCAGCCGGCCTGGCGGCGCGCCACCACCCGGGTGTTCGGCTCGGGACCGGGGACCTACGGCGCCGGGCTGCTGGCGCTGCTGGACTCGCGGGACTGGCGGGGCGACGCGGACCTGGCCGCTGTCTACGAGGCGTGGGGAGGTTACGGCTACGGCCGCGGGCTCGACGGAGCGACGGCCCGGGAGGCGATGCGCGACTGCTATGGGCGCATCGAGGTGGCGGTCAAGAACGTCGACTCGCGCGAGCACGACATCCTCGACTCCGACGACTACTACCAGTATCACGGCGGGATGGTCGCGACCGTCCGGGCGATCAGCGGCCGCGAGCCCGCCGCCTACCTGGGCGACAGCTCCGACCCCTCGCGGGTGCGCGCGCGGACGTTGACCGAGGAGACCCGCCGGGTGTTCCGTGCCCGCGTCGCCAACCCGCGGTGGATCGCCTCGATGATCCGCCACGGCTACAAGGGCGCCGCCGAGCTGGCGGCCACCGTCGACTACCTGTTCGGCTACGACGCGACCACGGGCGTCGCCGAGGACTGGATGTACGAGCAGGTCGCCGAGCGCTACCTGCTCGATCCCGACGTGGCCGGGTTCATGGCGGAGTCCAACCCATGGGCGGCGCGAGCGATCGCCGAGCGGCTGCTCGAGGCCGCGGATCGCGGTCTGTGGGGCGAGCCCGAGCAGGCGACGGTCGACGCCATCCGGGGTCGCTTCCTCGCCCTCGAGGGCGAGCTCGAGGAGGCAGCTGGATGAGCGTCGCGTTCCCGCTGAGCGCGATCGTCGGCCAGGAGCTCCTCGTCGAGTCACTGCTCGTCAACGCCGTGTCGCCGGAGATCGGCGGCGTGCTCGTCCGCGGCGAGCGCGGCACCGCCAAGACGACCGCGGTCCGCGGCCTGGCCCCGTTGCTGCCCGGAGATCGCGGTCCGCTGGTGGAGCTGCCGCTCGGGGCGACGCTCGACCGCCTCGTTGGATCGCTGGACCTGGCCCGGGCGCTCGACGGCGAGCACCGCTACGAGCCGGGGCTCATGGTCCGCGCGCACCGCGGGATCCTGTACGTCGACGAGGTCAACCTGCTGGCCGACCATCTCGTCGACGCGCTGCTCGACGCGGCCGCGACCGGGATCGTGACCGTCGAGCGGGAGGCGGTCTCGGCCACCCACGAGGCTCGGTTCCTCCTCGTCGGCACGATGAATCCCGAGGAGGGCGAGCTGCGCCCCCAGCTGCTCGACCGCTTCGGGTTGGGCGTCGAGGTTGTCACGCCGGCCGACCCGGACGTGCGCGCCGAGATCGTCCGCCGTCGGCTGGCCTTCGAGGGCGATCCGGCGGGGTTCACGGAGCGCTTTGCCCTCGACGAGCGGGCGACCGCAGACCGCTTGGCCGACGCGCGACGCAGGCTGCCCGCGGTGCGCCTGCCGGCCCGCGAGCTTGACCGGATCACCCGCGCGTGCGCCGAGCTTGCGATCGACGGGGTGCGCGGCGACATCGTCACCGCCCGCACCGCCCGTGCGCTGGCCGCCCTCCACGGCGCCGACGAGGTGGACCCCGACCACGTTCGCCGGGCCGCGGTGCTGGCGCTCGCCCACCGCCGGCGGCGCGACCCGCTGGACGGCCGCGCCCCGGACCCGGAGTCGCTGCGGCGCGCGCTCGACGATCCACCGCCGGAGCCGCCCGAACCACCGCAGGGCGATGGTGCGGGTGGGCCCGAAGGCTCCCCGAACAGCCCGGCGCCGCGCGAGCGCGTCGATCGTCCGGCCCCGGCGCGCCTGCCCGAGAGCGCGGTGTCGCTCGCCGGCGTCGGCCGCGGTCCGGCTGGCCGGCGCGGTCGCGGGCGCGGGACCGGCACGGGCGCGATCGACTCGCGACCCGCGGAGATCGACGCGGACGACCTCGCGATCGTGGCGACGCTGCGCCACCGCCTCACCTGCGGGCAGGCATCGCCGATCCGCGCACACGTCCGCGCCGGCCGCGAGAGCGCGCTGCTGTGCCTGGTCGTCGACGCGAGCGGTTCGATGAGCGCTCGGCGCCGCGCCGCCCGCGTCAAGGGCGCGCTGCTCGGGCTGCTGCGCGACGCCTACGCGCGGCGCGACCGGGTGGCCGTCATCTCCTTCCGCGCCGCGCGCGCCGAGCTGACCGTCGTGCCGGGTGCGCCGATCGAGCGGGCGGCCGCCGCGCTGCGGGACCTGCCCACCGGCGGGCGGACCCCGCTTGCCGAAGGGCTCGCGGCCGCCGAACGGCTCATCCGCCGCGAGGCGATGCGCGACGCCACCCGCCGCTCGATCGCCGTCGTGCTCACCGACGGCCGCGTCGCCGACCCCGACGGGGCGATCGCCCGCGCCGCCGCCGCGCTCGGACGCACCGCCGACGCCGTGCAGATCGTCGACACCGAGGACGGACCCGTGCGGGTGGGGATGGCCGCCGAGCTGGCGGCCGCCGCCGGCGGGTGCGTCCACGCCCTGGAGCGCGCCGCATGACGAGGCGGACGGCTCACGCCGCCGGGCGGGCGGGTCGGGGTCCGGGTCGCGAACGGAGGCGATCCGCGTGAGCAGCGAGGACCGCGGGTCCGCCGAGCCGCGCCGCCGCAAGCCGCGCGACCGCCCGCTGACGATCGTGGTCACCGGCCACGGCAAGGGCAAGAGCTCATCGGCGTTCGGGATGCTCATGCGCTCCTGGGCGCGTGGGTACCGCTGCGGCGTCTTTCAGTTCGTGAAGTCCGGCAAGTGGAAGGTCGGAGAGGCCAAGGCGGCCGCTGCGCTGGGCGGGATCGACTGGGAGAAGATGGGTGACGGCTGGTCGTGGCTGTCCAAGGACCTGGAGGGGTCGGCCGACCTGGCGCGCGAGGGATGGGCGGGGGTCAAGCGGGCGATCGCGCACGAGCGCTACGAGTTCCTGCTGCTCGACGAGATCACCTACCCGGTCACCTGGGGGTGGATCGACGTCGCCGATGTCGTGAGCACGCTGCGCGACCGGCCGGGCTTCCAGCATGTGGTCCTCACCGGCCGTGATGCCGTCCCCGAGCTGATCGAGGTCGCCGACCTCGTCTCGGAGGTGACCAAGGTCAAGCATCCGATGGACGCCGGCATCCGCGCCCAGCAGGGGATCGAGTGGTAGGCGCGGCGCCGCCACGCGTGGTCGTCGCCGGAACGTCCTCGGGCGCCGGCAAGACGACCGTCGCCTGCGGCCTGATCGGGGCGCTGCGGGCCCGCGGGCTGACCGTCCAGGGCCATAAGGTAGGTCCGGACTACATCGATCCCAGTCACCACGCGCTCGCCTCCGGGCGCCCCGGGCGCAACCTCGATGCGTTCCTCTCCGGACCCGAGCTGATCGCCCCGCTCGCTCGCCACGCGGCCGCCGGCGCCGACGTCTCGGTGATCGAGGGGGTCATGGGGCTGTTCGACGGCGCGTCCGGCCGGGGGGAGCTCGCATCCACCGCCCATGTCGCCAAGCTGCTGGCCGCCCCGGTGCTGCTCGTCATCGACGCCTCGGCGATGGCCCGCTCGGCGGCGGCGCTCGTCCACGGCTTCGCGACGTTCGACCCCGAGCTGGACCTCGCGGGAATCGTCCTCAACCGGGTGGGCTCTGACGCGCACGAGCAGCTGCTGCGCGAGGCCCTCGAGCCGCTGCGCATCCCGGTTCTCGGCGCGCTGCGCCGCGACGAGCGGATCGCCGCTCCCGAGCGCCATCTCGGCCTCGTCCCGGCCGACGAGCGCACGGGCCGCGCCGCCGCCGCGCTGCGCACCCTCGCGGAGGCGACCGCGCGCTCGTGCGACCTGGACGCAATCGAGCGTCTGGCCCGCTCGGCGCCCGCGCTGACGGTCGCCCCGTGGTCGCCGGAGCCACAGCCCGGCGCTGGCGCACCCGTGGCTCGGATCGGGATCGCCCGCGGCCCGGCGTTCTCGTTTCACTACGAGGAGAACCTGGAGCTGCTGCGCGCGGCCGGCGCCGAACTGCATCCGTTCGATCCCACCGCCGACGAGCGCCTGCCCGAGGGCAGCCAGGCGCTCATCCTCGCCGGCGGCTTTCCCGAGGTCTACGGGGCAGAGCTGGCCGCCAACGAAGCGCTGCGCGCGCAGGTGCGCACACTGGCCGGCGCCGGCAGGCCGGTGCTCGGCGAATGCGGCGGGCTGCTGTACCTGTGCGACGAGCTCGACGGCCATCCGATGTGCGGCGTCCTGCCTGCGCGGGGCGCGATGGCGCGCCGGCTGACGCTCGGCTACCGGGAGGCGCGTGCGGCCACCGCCACCCCGTGGCTGGATCGCGGCGAGGCCGTCCGCGGCCACGAGTTCCACTACTCGAACATCGAGGGCGGCGGGCCGCCGGCGTGGGAGGTGACGGCGCGCGGGGCGACGCGGTCCGAAGGCGTGGTGGCGCGAGCGGTGCAGGCGAGCTATCTGCACGTCCACTGGGCCGCGCATCCCCGGATCCCGGCCCGCTTCGTCGCGGCGGCCGCCGCTGCCCCCGCATGAGCCTCACGGTGATCATCGGCGGCGTGCGCTCGGGCAAGAGCGCGCACGCCGAGCGTCTGGCCGCGGCCGGCGGGCGCCCGGTGCGCTACGTGGCGACGGCCGACGCGAGCGACGATTCGATGGCGCAGCGAATCGCCGCGCATCATGCCCGCCGCCCGTCGACGTGGGAGACCGTCACGGCCGATGGCGACCTCGCCGCGATCGTCCTGCGAGATGGCTGCACGCTCCTCGATGGGCTCGGAGTGTGGCTGGCGGCCGAGCCCGTCGATCCGCTCGCGCGGATCGACGAGCTGATCGCCGCCGCCGCCGGCGGCGAGGTGATCGTCGTCGTGGAGCAGGCGGGCGAGGGGATGCTGCCGAGAGACGACGTCTCGCGGCGCTGGCTCGACGCGCTCGGGGAGGCGACCCAGCGGCTGTCGGCCGCGGCGGATGCGGTCGACTACGTCGTCGCCGGGCGCGTCGTGCCGTTGTCGGCCCCGCCGCCCGCCGCGCAGGACGATCTGCGCCGGCCCGGTGACCGCGACGTCAGGCTCGGGCTGCGCCGGCCCGGTGACCGCGAGGTCGCCGCCGGGCTGCGCCGGCCCGGTGACCGCGACGTCGCCGGGCTGGGCCGGCCCGGTGATAGCGACGTCCCCGCCGGGCTGCGCCGGCACGGCGATAGCGACGTCGCCCCCGGGCTGCGCGACCATGCCGTCAACGTGCTCGAGGGGGGCCCGCCGTCGTGGCTGCGCGCCGTCCTGCGCGACGCGGCCGAGCACGCCGTCGACCGCTACCCCGACGAGTGCAGCGCGGTCGGAGCCCTGGCGGCGATGCACGGTCGCGATCCGGCGCAGGTCGTCATCACCAACGGGGCCGCTGAGGCGCTGTGGCTCCTGCCGGCGGCGCTGCGCCCGCGCCTGGCCGTCTGTGTCCATCCGGGGTTCACCGAGTCCGAGGCGGCGCTGCGCGTCCACCGGGTCCCGGTCGCCCGCGTCGTCCGCGATCCGGAGGCCGACTTCGCTCTGGACCCGGGGGCGATCCCGCCCGGCGCCGATCTCGTCATCGTCGGCAATCCGGCCTCGCCCTCGGGCACGCTCGACCCCGCGTCCGCGCTGGCGGCGCTGCGCCGGCCGGGCCGCGTGGTCGTCGTCGACGAGGCGTTCATGAGCATGGTGCCGGGCGAGCCCGGATCGCTGACCGGCGAGCCGCTGGACGACGTCATCGTCGTGCGCAGCCTCACGAAGCTGCTCGCGCTGCCGGGGCTGCGGGTCGGGTATGCCCTGGCCGCGCCGCCGCTCGCCGCCGCCCTGCGGGCCGTGCGGCCGCCCTGGTCGGCCAATGCGGTCGCCCTGGCGGCGATCGACGCCGCCGCCGCGCACCCCGGCGAGCTGGCCGCCGCGGCCGAGCGGTCGGCCACCGAGGGCCACGACCTGGCCGCGCGGCTGCAGGGGCTCGCCGGCGTGCGCACCTGGCCGAGCGTCACCAACTTCGTGCTGATCGAGGTCGCCGACGGCCCGGCCGTGCACCGAGCGCTGCGCGCCCGCGGCTTCGCCGTCCGCCATGCCGCGAGCTTTCCCGGCCTCGGCGACGGGCACCTGCGACTGACCGCGCGCGCCCCCGGGGACAACGCGGCGCTGGTGGCGGCGCTGCGCGAGACCGTCGCGTGATCACCGTCGTCGGAATCGGCGCCGACGGCTGGTCGGGGTTGGGCGAACCGGCCCGGGCGGCGATTCTCGGCGCCGAGGAGGTGATCGGCTCCGAGCGCCAGCTGGCGACCCTGCCGGCCGACTCGCCGCCGCGGCGAGGCTTGCCCTCGCCGCTCGCGCCGCTCGTCGACGAGCTCGTCGCGCGCGCGAACGGCGACGTGTGCGTGCTCGCGAGCGGGGACCCGATGCTCCACGGGATCGGCGCCACGCTCGCTCGGCGCGTGGGCGCCGAGCGGCTGCGGGTGATCGGCCACCCGTCCGCGTTCGCGCTCGCCTGCGCACGGCTCGGTTGGCCGGAGGCGGAGGTGGAGCTCATCAGCGCGGTCGCCGCACCGCTTCAGTCCGTCGCGCGGTTGCTCCAGCCGGGGCGCCGGCTCGTGGTCTACGTGAGTGGCCCCGACGGCGCCGACCGGGTCGCGGCGATGCTGCGCGAGCGGGGCTTCGGACCCAGCCGGCTCGTGGTGCTCGAGCAGCTCGGCGGACCCCGTGAGCGGCTGCGCGAGTCGACGGCGGCGACGTGGGCCGGCGATGACACCGATCCGCTGCATGTGGTCGCGATCGAGGTCGCCGGGGGCCCCGGCCGACCCCTCACGCCCGGCCTCCCCGATGATGCCTACGCGCACGACGGCCAGCTGACCAAGCGCCACCTCCGGGCGGCGACGCTCGCCGTGCTCGCGCCGCTGCCGGGCGAGCTGCTGTGGGACGTCGGGGCGGGCAACGGGTCGATCGCCATCGAGTGGCTGCGCGCCGAGCCACGCGCGCGGGCGATCGCCATCGAGCGCGACCCCGCTCGCGCGGGGCGCATCCGGCTCAACGCCGCCGCGCTCGGCGTCCCCGAACTCGTCGTCGTCACCGGCTCGGCCCCCGACGCGCTGGCCGACCTCGAGGCTCCGGCGCGCGTCTTCATCGGGGGCGGGTTGACCGCGCTGGGCGTGCTCGATCGCTGCTGGGACGCGCTGGGGCCGGGCGGTCGTCTCGTCGCCAACGCCGTCACGCTCGAGACCGAGGCGTCCATCGTGCAGGCTCGCCGACGGCTCGGCGGAACGCTCGTGCGCCTGTCGGTCGCACATGCCGAGCCGATCGGCGGCTTCACCGGCTGGCGCCATCAGCTGCCGGTCGTCCAGTGGGAGGCTCGGCGGTGACCGTCCATTTCATCGGCGCCGGCCCCGGCGCCGCCGACCTCATCACCCTGCGCGCCCGCCGGTTGATCGCCGGCTGTCCGGTATGCCTGTATGCGGGGGCGCTCGTGCCCGCCGAGGTGCTCGCACACGCGCCGGACGACGCCCGGCTGATCGACACCCAGCACCTCGATCTCGACGCGATCATCGGCGAGATCGCGGCGGCCGACGCCGCCGGCCAGGACGTCGCGCGACTGCAGTCCGGAGACCTGTCGATCTACAGCGCCGTCGCCGAGCAGATCCGCCGGCTCGACGCGCTGAAGATCGACTGGGACATGACGCCGGGGGTGCCGGCCTTCGCGGCGGCGGCGGCGGCGCTCGGTCGCGAGCTGACCGTGCCGGCGGTCGCGCAGGCGGTCATCCTGGCCCGCCACGGTCGCCGCGCCTCGGCCATCCCCGACGGCCAGCGGCTCGCCGACCTGGCCGGAGACGGCGCGACCGTCGTCGTCCACCTCGGCGCGCAGGCGATCGCGGAGATCGCCGCCACGCTCGCCGATGCCTACGGGGGCGACTGCCCCGTCGCCGTCGTCGCCCGGGCCAGCCATCCCGACGAGGTCGTGCTGCGCGGGACGCTCGACACGATCGCCTCGATCGTGCAGGACGCCGGCGTACAACGGACGGCGACGATCATCGCCGGGCCCGCGCTGACCGCCGAGGGATTTCGCGACAGCCACCTCTACTGCACCGCGCGACGCAGGAGATAGGTGTCCATGACCCATCCCCGCCGCTCCCGGGCCTGCGCGCGGACGCGCACGATCTCGTCGGCCACCTCGGCGAGCGGGCCGGCGATCAGCAGTTCCTCGGGCGATCCGAGATATGCCCCCCAGAAGATCTCGACGCCCGGCTCGGTCACGGTGGTGAACGCGCACCGGCCGTCGAGCATGACCGCGACGTCGGGAACCCCCTCCGGCAGCCCGCGCTCGGCCAGCCGCCGGCCGGTGGTGATCTGCACCGCGCCCGCGACGCGGTTGAGTGCTATCCCATGACGGGCGGTGAGCGCGTGCAGGCTCGAGACGCCGGGGATGACCTCGGTGGCGAACCCGACCCGTCCGCGGTCGCGGATCTCGTCGAGCACCGCGATCGTCGAGTCATACAGCGACGGGTCGCCCCACGCCAGAAAGGCGCCCACGCCGTCCTCGCCCAGCGTGGTCTCGATCGCCCCCTCCCAGACATCGGCGCGCCGGTCGCGCCACTCGCTCACGGCGCCGGCGTAGTCATCGGCCGCACGGTCGCGCCGCGGCTCGTCGATCGGCACGACGACGGCGCCGACGTCATGCGCGGCGCAGATCTCGCGCCGCAGGACGGTGAGCTCGGTGGCCTCGCGCCGCAGCTCGAACAGGACGTCGGCGCGCCGCAGCGCCGCGACGGCCTGCAGCGTCACGTGGGCTGGATCGCCCGCACCGATGCCGACGACGAGGATCCGCCTCACCGATGATCCTCCTGCTCGGAGGCACCGCCGAGGCCCGCGAGCTCGCCGCCCTGCTGGTGGCGCGGGGGGCCCCGGTGACGAGCTCGCTGGCCGGCCGCGTCGCTCACCCGCGGTTGCCGGCCGGGGCGGTGCGGGTCGGCGGCTTCGGCGGACCGGCCGCGTTGCGACGGTGGCTGGCCGAGCACGGCGTCGCCGCGGTCGTCGATGCCACGCACCCGTTCGCCGAGCGGATCTCGATCTCGGCGGCGAGCGCCAGCCGCGCCGCGGGCGTCCCGCTGCTGCGCCTGCAGCGGCCCGGGTGGACGGCGGGCCGCGGCGACCGCTGGCACTGGGTCGACGATCTGCCGGCGGCCGCCGCGGCGATCCCCGGGCTCGGGCGCCGGGTGCTGCTGACGACCGGCCGCCAGGGCCTCGAGCAGTTCGCGGCCGTCGACGAGGCGTGGTTTCTCGTTCGCTGCGTCGATCCGCCCGAGGCGGCACTCCCGGTCCGCCACGAGCTGCTGCTCGACCGCGGTCCGTACACGCTCGCCGGTGAGGGGGCGCTGCTCGACACGCGCGCCATCGACCTCGTCGTCACCAAGGACAGCGGCGGCTCGCTGACCCGCGCGAAGCTCGACGCCGCACGCGAGCGGGGCGTGCCGGTGATCGTCGTCCGTCGCCCGGCGCGCCCCGAGGCCGAGACGGTCGGCGACGTGCGCGCGGCGCTTCACTGGGCGCTCGCTCACTCGTAGGACGGATAGCTGCGCGGCGTGTAGACGCGCGGACGCCCGTTGCCGGAGGGCAGGATGCGCGTCTGCGAGGAGCCGACGATCATCAGCGTCCGCATGTCCACGACCGCCGTCTGCACGTCGGCGAGCGTCGTCACCGTGATCGCCTCCTCGGTGCAGCCGACCGCCCGCGCGACGATCACGGGTGTCTCCGGCGCCCGGTGGCGCCGCAGCACCTCGAGCCCGCGCTGCAGCGCGGCGCGGCGCGTGCGCGACGCCGGATTGTAGAGCGCCACCACGAGATCGGCGGACGCCGCGGCGTCCAGTCTGCGCTCGATCGTCGCCAGGTCCTTGAGCTGATCGGACAGCGAGATGACGCAGAAGTCGTGGCCGAGCGGCGCTCCGACGCGGGCCGCGGCGGCCTGCATGGCCGACAGGCCGGGAACGACCCTGATCTCGACCTCGGTCACGGCGGCCTCCTCGGCGGTTCCGGCCGCCTCCCTGGCGGTTCCGGCCGCCTCCCTGGCGGTTCCGGCCGCCTCCCTGGCGGTTCCGGCCGCCTCCCTGGCGGTTCCGGCCGCCTCCCTGGCGGTTCCGGCCGCCTCCCTGGCGGTCCCGGCCGCCTTCTCGGCGGTCTCGACCGCCTCCAGCACCGCGGCCGCCATGGCGAACACCCCCGGGTCGCCCGAGGAGACGACCGCGACCCGCTCGCCCGCGGCCGCCAGTCGCAGCGCCTGCGTCGCGCGATCAAGCTCGGACCGGTTGTCAAAGACCAGCCGCCGCTGTCCGTGGCGCTGCGGGACGCGTCGCAGGTAGGTCTCATAGCCGACGAGCACGTCGGCGCCGGCCAGCTCGGCGTGCGCCTCCGGGGTCAGCCAGTCGGGTCCCGCCGGTCCCAGCCCGACGACCGACACCAGCCCCCGGGCGGCCCCGTCGGGCGCCGGTCGCCGGGGCCAGCGTTCGGCGGGCACGAGCACGAGCGACATGTATGGGACCGTGCCGTTCACGTCGGCCATCGGCACGACGCGCTGGCCCTCGAAGCTGGCGCGCTCGACGTAGACGCCGCGGTGCAGCAGTCCCGCCCGCTCGGTCGCCTCGCGCACCGCGGGAAACGTCCGTCCCAGTTTCATCACCACGGCGGCGTCGCTCGTCCGCAGGCGCGCCGCCAGGACGTCGGGCGAGAGGGTTCCGGGCAGGATCGTGAGCACGTCGTCGCGGCGGACCAGCGGCGTGCCCGACGCGGCCGCGGCCGCGCTGAAGGAGGCCACCCCGGGAATGACCTCGGTCGGGTACCGGCCGGCCAGGCGATCGTGGAGATACATGTAGGACCCGTAGAGGAACGGGTCGCCCTCGCAGAGGACGGCGACATCGCGGCCGGCGTCGAGATGCACGGCCAGCTGCGCGGCGCAGTCGTCGTAGAACTCGGCGAGCGCGGCCTCGTACCCGCCGGGATGCTCGATGGTCCCGGTGGTCACCGGATAGCGCAGCCCGACCTCGATCTTGTCCGCGCCGAGGTACGGGTCGGCGACGCTCCGCGCGATGCTCGAGCCGTGCGCGGCGCCCGGATAGGCGATCACCGGCGCCCGCTCGATGATCCGCCGAGCCTTGACGGTCATCAGCTCGGGGTCGCCGGGGCCGACTCCGACGCCGTACAGCCGACCGGTGTGCCTCGCGTGAGCGTCGGCGGCGTGGGTCATCCCGCTTCGGCCTCGCCGGCCAGGGCGTTGACCGCCGCCGCCGCGATCGCGCTGCCGCCGCGTCGACCGTGGACGACGACGTGCTCGAGCCCCAGCGGCGACGACGCCAGCGCCGCCTTGGACTCGGCCGCGCCGATGAAGCCGACCGGGACGCCGATCACCGCGGCGGGCCGCGGCGCGCCCGCCTGCACCATCTCCAGCAGGGCAAAGAGCGCGGTCGGGGCGTTTCCGACGACGACCACCGCTCCCTTCAGCCGATCGCGCCACAGCTCGATCGCCGCGGCCGTCCGCGTCGTGCCCCGCTCGCGGGCCAGGTCGGTCGCGCGAGGATCGGAGAGCGTGCACACGACGTCGTTGGCGGCCGGCAGCCTGGAGCGAGTGACGCCGGAGGCGACCATCCGGGTGTCGCAGAGGATCGGCGCGCCGGCGCTCAGCGCCCGCTCACCGGCGGCGGCGAACCCCGGCGAGGCGGCGACGTCGTCGGCGAGATCGACCATCCCGCAGGCGTGGATCATCCGCACGACGACCCGCTCGAGCACCGGGTCCAGGCCGTCCAGACGCGCCTCGTCGCGGATCATCTGAAACGAGCGACGGTAGATCTCGGCGCCGTCGCGCAGGTAGCTCGGGCTCACCGCAGCCCTCGCAGCGCGACGCCGGGCGGCCGGCCGCACCCACGCGGGCAGGCGGCCCAATGCTCGGGCGGGTCTCCGGGCGCGCGCCGCGCGGCTGCGGCGACGGCGAGCGCGCGGACGTCGGACTCGGCCTTGGCGCAGGCGCCGCGACCCGCGCAGGCGGTGAGACCGTCCCACCCCGAGGGCCGCGTGACGAGCCCCCGCGAGCTCAGCTCGAGGACCACGCCGTCTGCCTCGGTCGGCGCGATGTCGACCAGCGTCACGGTGCGCTCGGGGGCGATCCGCACGTCGGTGCCGTGTCGGGCCGCGAGCCCGGCGAGGATACGCGCGGTGCTGGGGTGAAGCCGAGCGAGCGGCACGGCGGCGGTGACGGCGACCAGGCCGTCGCGCTGGCGCAGCACGCCCGGCGTCAGCGTGGTCGGGGCCTGGGCCGCATGGATCGCGGCGGCCCGGTTCTGGCGGGGCGCGACGACCGCATCGGCGCGTCGTGCGTCCAGCGTGGGGCTGCCGTCGAGCACGGCGAACAGGAAGCGGCCCGACAGCCGGGCGAGTGCGTCATCGGCGCACACGGCGGCATCGAGCTCGCGGACGGCGTCGTCGACATCGGCCGCCGACTGCGGGTGGCGTCCCGCCACCGGGCTGGCCAGGATGTTGCGCACCCGGTCGTGCGACGGTGATGGCAGCAGCCCGGCCTCGCCGAGGATCTCGGCGCAGGCGACGCCGTCGCCGGCGACCAGGCCCCGGATCTGAAGGCTCGCGCGCGAGGTCAGCTCGATGATGCCGTTGCCACGCTGCGCCACATCGGCGATCGCGCGCAGCGCCTCAGCGGCGAGCCGGCCGCCCGGGAGTCGTACGCGCGCCAACCAGCCGTCCGCGGCCTCGTGGAGACGCAGCACGCCGGGACAGCGATCGGTCACCACGGGTGCCTGCAACTCGGACGGACCTCCTGGGAATGACGCGTTCCCGCCAGCGGACATGCGCGGAGGCTCGAGTTCCTGACTCAGGGCTCTGAGCCCTCTGACAGTGGCGCGACCGTCCCGGATTCGCACCGGGTTCCCCGCGCCTGCGCGTGTGGCCGAGCATAACGTCTCGCCGGCCGCCCTGCCGGGATGGCGCCTCGCCGACACCTTTGCGAGCCGCGGCGGCCGCCCGGCTCTCGGACGCATCACCGGGTGGCGTAACGCGGCCGCTGAAGGGCCGTCGGCCGTGAGCTGCTCGGTGTGGAAATCCGCCGGGGCCCGTAGTAGGTTGCCGCCAGATCATCCCGCGTGGGCGGAGGGATTGGCAGCGGGCGAGCATGGTTTGGGCTGTCGCGATCGAAGGTTAAGCCTGGATCGCCACCATGAGCGGAGGATGTCTATGCGAGCGCAGTTGCGACGGGCACGGTCGGACGGTGGGCGGCGAGGCATGCGCCGCGGGCTGATCGTGCTCGCCACGGCGGTGGCCGTGCTGGGGGCGGGCATCCCCGTCGTGGCCGCGGCCACGCGCCACCACCGCACGCCCCACCTCAGCCGGGCGCTGCGCCGCCAGCTGTCAGCGCACGCCGACCAGCACGTGATCGTCATCCTCCGCAGCCAGCGGCGCGCCGCCCACGTCGGCAGCCGCTCGGCGGCGGTGCGAGTCGCGGCGATCAAGGCCGAGCAGGCGCCGCTCATCCGCCAGCTGCGGTCGGTGCGCGCCAGCCATATCCGCAGCTTCCAGGTGGTCAACGCGCTGGCGGCCACGGTCTCCCGGCGCGAGCGGGCGCGGCTCGCCGCCGACCCGGACGTGGCCCGGGTCGTCTCCGACGCGACGATCCGCGGGCCGGCGCCGCTGGCGCTCCCGGCGGCCGCGGGCCGGCGCGCGCACGCTTCGGGCGCGCCGACGCCGATCGTGATCCCCGGCGCCTGCGCGGCCAGCGGCGGGGTGCAGCTCGACCCCGAGGGCCTGTCGTCCACGAACACCGACTCCGACGATCCCAGCCAGCCGACGGCCCGGTCGCTCGGGATCACCGGCGCGGGCGTCAAGGTCGCCTACATCGCCGAGGGCATCGACCCGAACAACGTCAACTTCATCCGTCCCGACGGCAGGTCGGCGTTCAGCCCGTCGGTCGGCGGCGACTACCAGGACTTCTCCGGCGACGGTCCGAACGCGCCCACGACCGGCGGCGAGGCGTTTCTCGACGCCAACGCCATCGCCGGCCAGGGCCAGCACGTCTACAACGTGCAGAACTTCGGCGCCCAGCCCGACCCGGGGCCCTGCAACATCCGCATCGAAGGCGTTGCCCCCGGCGCCGGCCTCGTCGGCCTGAAGGCGTTCTCCGCGAACTACGACACGACCGAGTCCGACTTCCTGCAGGCGATCAACTACGCCGTCGAGACCGATCACGTCAACGTCATCAACGAGTCGTTCGGCTCCAACCCGTTCCCCGACGTCACCGCGCTCGACGTCCTCAAGCAGTTCGACGACGCGGCCGTCGCGGCGGGCGTCACCGTGGTCTCCTCGTCGGGTGACGCGGGACCGTTCAACACGACGGGCTCGCCGGCGACCGATCCGAACGTCATCTCGGCGGGCGCGTCGACCGACTTCCGGTTCTACGCGCAGACCAACTACGCGCTGGCTCGGGACTTCGCCACCACCGGCTGGCTGAACGACAACGTCAGCTCGCTGAGCTCGAGCGGGACCGACCTCACCGGCGCGACGATCGACATGCTCGCCCCGGGCGACGTGAGCTTCGCTTCGTGCACCCCGAGCGCGACCTATTCCGACTGCACGAACTTCACCGGCCAGTCCTCAGACGTCGAGGAGAGCGGCGGCACGAGCGAATCCTCGCCGTTCGTCGCCGGCGCCGCAGCGCTGGTCATCCAGGCCTACGCGAAGACCCACGGCGGGGCGACCCCGACCCCGGCGCAGGTCAAGCAGATCCTCGTCTCCAGCGCCACCGACCTCGGGGCACCGGCGAGTGAGCAGGGCGCGGGGCTGCTGAACAGCTACAAGGCGGTGCAACTCGCCGAGGCGTTGCACAACGCCGATCCGAGCACGCCCGCGCTGACGACGTCGAGCACCCAGCTGACCGCGACCGGAGCTCCGGGGTCCGGCCAGCACTGGCAGTTCACGGTGTCGAACCCGGGCGACACGGCGCAGACGGTCAACCTCAGCGGTCGCACGTTCGGTCCCGACGAGAACGTGCAGACCGGCAGCGTCACGCTGAGCGACACCGCGAGCCCGAAGGTCCCGAGCTGGCAGGGCATCAGCAACAACTACCAACTGTTCCACTTCCGAGTCCCGGCGGGCATCGACCGGCTGACCGCCCAGCTGGCCTGGCCGGTCAACGAGACCTACTGCAACCAGCAGTTCTGCGCCACGGGGCTCAACTCGCGCGTGCGGCTGATCCTCATCGACCCGCAGGGGCGCTTCGCCGCCCACTCCCTGCCCCAGGGCCCCGCCAGCTACGGCGAGACCGAGGTGCGGTCGCCGGCCCCGGGGACCTGGACCGGCGTCATCTTCGGTGATGTCGCCTCCGCCGGCGGGACCAACGGCGTCGTCCCGTGGCGGGTGGCCACCCAGCAGCACGTCCCGTTTGGCTCGGTCTCGCCGAGCCGGGTGACGCTCGCCCCGGGGCGCAGCCAGACGGTCGACGTCGCGGCGACGACGCCGTCAGCGCCCGGCGACAGCACGGGGTCGATCGTGCTCGCGCCCGGCGGCGGGACCCCGACGTCGATTCCGGTGACCCTGCGCAGCCTCGTGGAACCGTCGAGCGGAGGATCCTTCTCGGGGACGCTGACCGGCGGCAACGGCCGGCCGGACGGCCAGGGCCAGGAGCAGTACTACGCGTTCGACGTGCCCATGGGAGTGCACGACCTCCGCGCCGATCTGTCCTTCGCCACCGATCCGTCCCGGCCGGTCGGTGAGTATCTCGTCGATCCGGACGGCGACGCCGTCGGCTACGGTCAGAACTCGGTCGACGGTCGCAGCTCGACCTCGGTCTCCGCCTACGCGCAGAGCCCGCCCGCCGGCCGGTGGACGCTGATCGTCGACTTCGCCGGCGCCGGGGCGGGGAACCTGATCTCGCAGCCCTATCACGGCGAGGTCCGCTTCGACACCGTCCAGGTCCGGGCGTTGGGGGTGCCCGCCGGCGGCCGGCTGACCGGCGGGCGCACGGTGACGGTCCCGATCCGGATCACGAACGCGGGCGTCGCGCCCGAGGACTACTTCGTCGATCCCCGGCTGGACACGACCGAGTCGGTGACGCTGGCGCCGATCACCCCGAACGCGGTGACGCTGCCGCTGACCGCGCCGCCGGAGTGGCTCGTGCCATCCGAGACCTCTGCGCTGCGCGCCGCGCAGACGTCGAGCCTGCCGGCGATGTTCGACCTCAACGACGTCGCCGGCGATCCGAGCCTCGCGAGCGCGGGCCCCGGACCGAGCCCGCTCTGCGCGCCGGCGGCCTCGCTCTCCTACGACCCACCGCTCGGCACGGTCAGCCCCGGCGAATGGTTCAGCGAGCCGACCGAGTGCGGGCCGTACCCGGGTCCCGCACCCCACGGCACCGCGATCGACGCGCTCGCGGCCCAGACGAAGGTGTTCGACTCGACGGTGAGCTCGACGACCGGCGACTTCTGGCTGGCCTCGGTCGACCCGGCCACGACCTTCTCGCCGGTGACGATCAACCCGGGCCAGTCGAAGGTCGTCGGCGTCACCTTCACGCCGACCGGCGGGCCGGGCACGGTTGTCGGCGGCCACCTGTACGTCGACACCGTCAACGACGCGATCCCCCCGTACGCCCAGCTGTCGGCGAGCGAGGTGACGGCGATCCCGTATCGGTACACGATCGCGCGGCGATGAGTTCCGGTGCCCGGTCCGGTCTCTCTGGCATCCAAACATCCGAACCGGAGGTTCGCCGTGCCCATGACCCAGAGCCGCATCGACCAGATCAGCCTCGTCACCATCACCTCCGTCGATCAGGACCGATCGATCGCGTTCTACGTCGACAAGCTGGGGTTCGAGAAGCGGACCGACGTGCCGTTCGGCGACCAGTACCGGTGGGTGGAGGTCTATCCGCCGAGCGGAACCGCCGGCATCGCACTCGCGCCGCCGCCTTCCGGTCGCGAGCCGAGCCCGGCGATGACGGGCATCACGCTGACCACCGACGACATCGACGCGACACACGAGCACCTGCGGTCCGCGGGGGTCGACGTCGATGACGAGGTCGCCCGCATGGGCGACCCGATCCCGCCGATGTTCTGGTTCCGCGACCCCGACGGGCACACGCTGCTGATCGTCGAGCAGTCCTGACGTCTCGGCCTCGGGCGCGGGTTCGGCGGTCACCGCGCCCGGGTCGCCGGGCTCGCAGCGGCCGGGCGTGGGTCGGCGGTCACTGAGCTCGCAGCGGCCGGGCGTGGGTCGGCGGTCACCGCGCCCGCAGCGGCCGGGCGCGGAGGCTGAGCGTCCACGCCGCGGCGATGAGAGCGGCGCCGACGGCGAGCGCCGTCCACGCCGCGGCGGGCAGCCCGCTGGGCGCCGGTGCGCTCGGCGCCACGCGCGTCGTCGCGGGAGCGATCCGGACGCCTGCGGCGCCGGCGAGACGCTGGACCGCACGTTGCGCCGCGGTCGCCAGGGCCGCGCCGGGCGCCGGCGCGGGCAGCCCGGCCAGTGCGCTCGGCGCGACCGTCGCGGAGGCACTGAGCCGGGCGACGCCATAGCCGCCGGGCATCACGACCAGCAGCGCGCCGCGCGCGACCTGCGAGAGCTCGATCGCGAGGAAGCGAGCGTAAGCCTGCGGCTGGCGCCACAGCGCCGTGACCGAGCCGAGATCCGACCGGGTGGCGACGATGGCGACGCGGACCGGGGCTCCGCCGCGCTGCGCTGCGGCCGCGAGCGCCTGCAGCCGCGCCTGCTCGGAGGTGGCGATCCCGGCGTCCGCCGGCACGAAGGTCGGCTGGGTGGCGAGCACGTCGCTCGCGGGATCGCCGTCGGCGAGCGCCGCGGCCGGCGCCGCCACCGATACGGTGACCGTCGCGAGCACCCCGAGCACGGCGAGCGCGGCACGCGCGGTGAGCGCGGCACGCGCGGTGAGCGCGGCACGCGCGGTGAGCGCGGCACGCGCGGTGAGCGCGGCGAGGACCGCTCGCCGACGCGGGCGGCAGCGACGCACACGACCACTACAGTCCGACAACGGTGATGCAGTCTACGGACGCCCGCGGCTTCCGGCTCGCGCTGGCCGGGTTCGGAGTCCTCGTCTGCGTCGTCGTCACGCTCGGCCGCCCCGCCGTCGCCGCCGCGCACGGTCCGATCGACCCGGCCGCCTCCAGCTATCAGGCGCAGGTCACGCAGGTGCCGGAGGGCACCGACGCCCGGGCCGTCGACGGCGACCTGCGGCTGTGGTTGCGCGTCGACCCAACGGCGAGCGTCGTCGTGCTCGATTATCGGGGCGCGCCCTATCTGCGCTTCGACCGCGCGGGGGTTTCGGTCAACGAGTCGTCGTCGATGTACTACCTGAACCAGGTGCCTGCCGAGATCCCGCCGATCGGCCTCGGACCGCGGACGCCGGCGCGCTGGCACCCGGTCAGCTCCGGGCACAGCTACGAGTGGCACGACGGCCGGCTGCACGCCCTGGCGACGGTGGCACACGGCCCGGGCAGCGCCGAGCTGGGCCGCTGGACGGTGCCGCTGCGCGTGGGTGGAGCGCCGACGGCGGTCGTCGGCAGCCTGCGTTTCGCCCCGGCGCCGTCGCTGGTCTGGTTCTGGCCGATCGCGGTCGTGCTCGCGTGCGTGTTCGCGGGGTTGCGGTTGCGCCGCGACGAGCTCGACCGTGGCCTCGCCCGGGGCTTGGCGGCGGGGGCGCTCGGAGCGTTCGTCGTGGCCGCGCTCGTGCGGCAGCTGCATGGGCGCCCGGGGATCGGGGTGGGGTCGCTCGTCGTGCTTGGGTTCGAGCTCGCGTTCGCCGTCTGGGCGACCGTCCGGCTCCTCCGGGGGCCGGCGGGCTGGTTTCAGTTCTTCGCGATCGCAGCGGCCGCGATCTGGGAGGGCGCGACGCTCGTCGGCGTCCTGCGCGACGGGTTCGTGCTGCTGGCGGGGCCGCCGCTGCTGGGCCGGATCGCGGTCGCGACGTGCCTGGCCCTCGGGCTCGGGCTCGTCCCGGTCGTGATCGCGATCGCCGAGCGGAGTTCGCGGCCCCGCGCGGCGCGTGCGCCCGCCGGGCGCGCGGCCGCGTGAGACCGGCCGGCGCGTGCGCCCGCCGGACGCGCGGCCGCGTGAGACCGGCCGTCGCGGTCGCCCGCGCCGTCGCGGGCCTGCTCGCCGTGGTCCCGCTCGTCGGATGTGGCCCGGCTCCGGGCTCGGTGGCGACGGGACCACGCGCGACCTCGATCCCGAGCGAGCTCATCCGCCAGGCGCGCCCCATCGGACGGGGACCGCGCTTCGCCCCGCCGGTCCGCGGGTCCGTGCCGGGCGCCTGCGTGCACCGGCGCGGACCCCGGGTCGCCCTCCATGTCGAGGTGTTCGCCGCCGACCGCGTCGTGCTCGTGGCGGCCGGGATCGGCACCCGGGCGCCCCGTCGGCTGACCGAGGGCCGCATCTCGCACGCGGCGTGCTACGGCGCGCTCGTCACGCTCGAGCCGACCGGAGTGGTCCTCGTGCGCCCGAGCGTGCGGCTGACCGTCGGCGACCTGTTCGCCGCCTGGGGCCAGCCGCTGACCGCGACCCGACTGGCCTCCTTCGGCGGCGGGCCCGTCCGGGCGTTCGTCGATGGACGGCGTCGGCGCGGCCCGGTGGCGGCGATCCCGCTGACCCGTCACGCCGAGATCGTGCTCGAGATCGGGCCGCGGGTGCCGCCGCACAGCGGCTACCGCTTCCCGCCCGGGACCTGATGGCCGCCGCGCGCGACGAGGTGATTGCGCTCTCGCGATTGCGGATTGGATTGCGCTCTCGTGATTGCGGATTGGATTGGATTGCGCTCTCGTGATTGCGGATTGGATTGCGCTCTCGCGATTGCGGATTGCGCTCTCGCGATTGGGCTCTCGCGCAGCGGCGCCCCGCCCGGCTCGGGGGTAGTACGACATCGCGGGCACCGTCCGTCGGCGCAAGTCGCTGCGCCCCCGTCTCGCGTGGGCCACGCGACTCGCGTCCACCGGCGCGACCCCACGTGTCGCAGAACCCCCGCGCTCCCTCCTCGGGGGCTTCCACGTCGTGCGCGAGCGCGACGATCGCGGTGACCCGACGACCGAGCGGGCCCTACGATCCGCCGGCGGCGAGCTTCTCGAGGGCGTCGCGGACCGCGGCGTCGCGACGGGCGGCCTGGCCGTCGGTCCAACCCCAGTCGACGCCGCCGCGGATCGCGAAGGTGGGGCGATCGTGGTCGTGGATCGTCTCGACGGCGACCTCGACGGCGGCCACCCCCTCGACGAGCTCCTCGTCGACGACGCGCGCGCGGCCGTCGACGCTGACCGCGACCTCACGGGCGCAGATCGCGAGCGTCACGCGCGCGTCCGCGCGCAGGCGCGCGAGCGACTCCCGCCCCTGCGCGAGCCCGAGCAGCACGCGGTCGTCGTCGGCGCGTACCGCGGCCGAGACCGGGATCGCGTGCGGCCGTTCGCCGGCGGTCGCCAGGATGGCGACGGTGCCGGTGGGCCAGCGGGGGAGACGGGTCATCCCGATGGAGGGTGCCACGCGCCCGCCAGCTATCGTTGCCGACGTCGCATGTCCTCGCTGAAGACCAGTGTCACCGAGCTTCCCGAGTCGCGCGTCCGGGTGCAGGCCGAGGTTCCGGCCGACGAGGTCGAGCGCCGCGTCCAGCAGGCCGCTCGCAAGCTCGGCGGGCAGATGCGCGTCCCCGGGTTTCGCAAGGGCAAGGCGCCGCCGCCGGTGGTCATCCGCCAGCTCGGTCGCGAGGCGGTGTTCGACGAGGCGCTGCGTACCTCGATGGGCAGCTGGTACGTCGACGCGCTCGACGGCGCCGGGATCTCGCCGATCGGCGAGCCCGACCTGTCCGTCGGCAACTTGCCGGGCCAGGGCGAGCCGCTCGAGTTCTCGATCGAGATCGGCGTTCGTCCCCGCGCCACGCTGCGCACCTACAAGGGCCTCGAGGTCGGTCGCCGCGAGCCGTCCGTCGAGGAGGAGGCGGTCGACGCCGAGATCGAGCGCCTCCGCGACCAGCTCGCCACCCTGGACACCGTGCAGCGCCCCGCGGAGGGCTCCGATCACCTCGTCGCCGACTACGTCGGCAAGGTCGACGGCGAGCCCTTCGAGGGCGGCGAGGGCCGCGACCAGCTGATCGAGCTGGGCTCCGGGCGCCTGATCCCTGGCTTCGAGGAGCAGCTGGTGGGCGCCCGCGCCGGCGACGAGCGTACGGTCCGGGTGCGGTTCCCCGACGACTATCCCGGCGCCCTGGCCGGGCGGGACGCCGAGTTCGACGTCGCCGTCCACGAGGTCAAGGCCAAGCGTCTGCCCGAGCTCGACGACGACTTCGCCGCCGACGTCTCCGAGTTCGACACGCTCGCCGAGCTACGCGACGACATCGGCACCCGCCTGCGCGAGGCCGACGAGGAATCGATCGACCGGGAGTTCGAGGAGGCGGTGCTTCAGGCGGCCGCCGACGAGGCCAAGGTCGACGTGCCCGATCAGCTCGTCCACGCGCGCGCACACGAGATGGTCGAGCGGATGCTCTCGGCGATGGCGCGCCAGGGGATCGACCAGGAAACCTACATGCGGGTCACCGGCAAGGATGCCGAGGGGCTGACCCACGACGCCGAGCCCGAGGCCCGGGCCGCCTTGCGCCGTGACGCGGTGCTGGCCGCGGTCATCGACGCTGAGTCGATCTCGCCGAGCGAGGACGAGCTCGTCGCCGCCCTGGCCCCGGCAGCCGAGCGCGACGGCTCGGATCCCGTCGAGCTCGTCGAGCAGCTGCGCGCGGCCGGTCGCCTCGACACCCTGCGCGAGGACGTAGCCAGCCGCCAGGCGCTCGAACTGCTCGTGCGCGAGGCCAAGCCGATCGGCGTCGAGCAGGCCATGGCGCGCGAGAAGCTGTGGACGCCGGGCAAGCCGGGCGGTCTCGGCGACGCCGCGATCGCCCCCGACCGCCCCGGGCGGGGCGACGCTCCCCGCGGCCGCCAGGGTCCCGATCCCGGGCAGATCTGGACGCCCGGGAGATGACTCAGAGACGGCCCCGGAGCTGACTCCGAGACGGTCCCGAAGCGGACCGGAAACCCACTCGCGGGGGGTCCCGAAGGCGGACCGATCGCCGCGGGGCGGTTGCTACAGTCGGCAGGATTCCAGCGCAGGAAGCGAAAAGAGGCAGGCCATGAGCCCACTCGTACCGATGGTCGTCGAGCAGACCTCCCGCGGGGAGCGCGCGTTCGACATCTACAGCCGTCTGCTCAACGAGCGGATCATCTTCCTCGGGACCCCGGTGGACGACCAGATCGCCAACCTGATCGTCGCCCAGCTCCTGCATCTGGAGTCCGAGGACCCCGACAAGGACATCTCGCTGTACGTCAATTCGCCGGGCGGCTCGGTGTACGCCGGCCTGGCGATCTACGACACGATGCAGTTCATCAAGCCCGACGTGCAGACGATCTGCGTCGGCATCGCGATGTCCATGGGCGCCCTGCTGCTGGCCGGCGGCGCGGCCGAAAAGCGCATGGCGCTTCCCAACGCCAAGATCCTCATCCACCAGGTCTCCTCAAGTTTCCAGGGGCAAGCGACCGATATTGAGATCCATGCACGCGAGATCATCGACATCAGGCAGCGCCTGGACGAGATCATCGCCAAGCACACCGGCAAGGAGCTCGAGACGGTCAAGCGCGACACCGAGCGCGATTACTTCATGAGCTCTGAGGAGGCAAAAGAGTACGGAATCATCGATCGTGTGATCTCGCAGCACTGAGGGCATCAGCCCTCGCGTCGCTGCGAGCGCCGACCGAGAAGACTCTGGGAGGAGACCTATGGCACGGCCGACCGACTCCAACGAACAGCTGTTGTGCAGCTTCTGCGGCAAGTCGCAGCGGCAGGTCAAGAAGCTGATCGCCGGTCCCGGTGTCTACATCTGCGACGAGTGCATCGACCTCTGCAACGAGATCATCGACGAGGAGCTAACCGCTCCGCCGAGCTTCGACATCGAGAACCTCCCCAAGCCGCGGGAGATCTACGACGTGCTCAACGAGTACGTCGTCGGCCAGGAGCAGGCCAAGCGATCGCTGTCGGTGGCGGTCTACAACCACTACAAGCGCGTCCAGATGATGCAGTCCGACGAGCACGACATCGAACTGCAGAAGTCGAACATCCTCCTGCTCGGACCGACTGGCTGCGGCAAGACGCTGCTCGCCCAGACGCTGGCCAAGATTCTCAACGTCCCGTTCGCGATCGCCGACGCGACCGCGCTCACCGAGGCCGGCTACGTCGGCGAGGACGTCGAGAACATCCTGCTCAAGCTCATCCAGGCCGCTGACTACGACGTCAAGAAGGCCGAGACCGGGATCATCTACATCGACGAGGTCGACAAGATCGCCCGCAAGGCCGACAACCCGTCGATCACCCGCGACGTCTCCGGCGAGGGCGTGCAGCAGGCGCTGCTGAAGATCCTTGAGGGGACGACCGCCAGCGTGCCACCGCAGGGCGGGCGCAAGCATCCCCACCAGGAGTTCCTCTCGATCGACACGACGAACGTGCTGTTCATCTGCGGCGGGGCCTTCGCCCAGCTCGACCAGGTGATCGGACGGCGAATCGGGCACCAGGGGGTCGGCTTCGGTGCCGCGATCCACTCCAAGGAGCAGCGCGACGCCGGCGAGATCTTCGAGCACTGCCTCCCCGAGGATCTGATCCAGTACGGGCTCATCCCCGAGTTCATCGGCCGCCTGCCGGTCATGTCGGCGATCCATCAGCTCGCGCGCGGCGAACTGATGCAGATCCTCACCGAGCCGCGCAACGCGCTCGTCCGCCAATTCCAGCGCTTCTTCCAGTTCGACGGGATCGAGCTGGTGTTCGCCGACGAGGCGCTCTCTTCGGTCGCCGATAAGGCGCTCGAGCGCGAGACCGGCGCCCGCGGCCTGCGCTCGATCATCGAGGAGGTCCTGCTCGAGGTCCAGTTCGAGCTGCCCTCGCGCCGGGACGTGCGCAAGTGCGTCGTCACCCGCGAGACGATCGAGAAGGGCACCCCGCCGACGCTCGTCACCGTCGCGACTCCCGACGAGGACGAAGCCGCCGCCTGAGGCGCTCGAGGCGCCGATTCGCCGGCCGAGGCGGTCGCCGATCGCCGGCCGAGGCGGTCGTAGACTTCGCCTGCCATGGTGGACCTCAAGGCCCAGACGCGCTATGACCCGTCCGAGGTGGAGCCCCGGATCGCGGCCAGATGGCTGCAATCCGGACTGTTTCATCCCGATCCGGAGGGCACCGCGGCCGAGAACTACTCGCTCGCGATCCCGCCCCCGAACGTCACCGGCGTGCTCCACATGGGGCACGCGCTGAACAACTCGATCCAGGACTGCCTCGCCCGTCATCACCGGATGCGCGGCCAGCGCGTGAAGTGGATCCTCGGGACCGACCACGCGGGGATCGCCACCCAGACCCAGGTCGAGCGCTCGCTCGTCGAGCAGGGGTCCAGCCGGGTGCAGATCGGCCGTGATCGGTTCGTTGAGCGCGTTTGGCAGTGGCGCGAGGAGTACGGGGGCACGATCGTCGAGCAGCTCAAGCGCCTCGGGGCCTCCTGCGATTACGACGTCGAGCGCTTCACGATGGACGAGCTCTACGCGCAGGCGGTGCTGCGCGTGTTCGTCGCGCTGTACGAGAAGGGCTACATCTACCGCGACCGCTACATGGTCAACTGGGACCCCGGGTCGGGCTCGGCGATCTCCGACCTCGAGGTCGAGCAGCGCGAGGTCACCGACACCCTGTACTCCATCGACTATCCGCTCGCCTCGGGCTCGGGCGCGATCACCGTCGCCACCGTCCGCCCCGAAACGATGCTCGCCGACTCGGCGATCGCGGTCAATCCGCAGGACGAGCGCTACCGCAGGCTGATCGGCGAGACGGCGATCCTGCCGCTCGTGGGGCGCAAGCTGCGGATCATCGCCGACGACTACGTGCGCCCCGAGTTCGGGACCGGCGCGCTGAAGATCACGCCGGCCCACGATTCCAACGACTTCGAGATCGGGCGCCGGCACAGCCTCGCGCAACCGACCGCGATCGGCGAGGACGGCCGGATCACCGCTGACGCCCCCGAGCGCTTCCAGGGTCTGGGCATCGCCGAGGCCCAGCGCGCCGTCGTCTCAGAGCTCGACGCGCAGGGACTGCTCGCCCGCACCGAGCCCTACGCGCACACCGTGCCGTTCTCGCAGCGCTCCGGGCAGCGGATCGAGCCGCTCATCTCGCTGCAGTGGTTCATGGCCATGGAGCAGCTGGCCGCGCCCGCGATCGAGGCGGTGACGAGCGGCCGCGTGCGCTTCCACCCGGCCAACTACGCGAAGGTCTACCTCGACTGGATGCACAACATCCGGCCCTGGTGCATCTCCCGCCAGCTGTGGTGGGGGCACCGGCTGCCCGTCTGGTACCGCGATCTGGAGACCTATGTCGGCATCGAGCCGCCGCGCGGGGAGGGGTGGGAGCGCGATCCCGACGTCCTCGACACCTGGTTCTCGAGCGCCCTGTGGCCGTTCGTGACGCTCGGGTGGCCGGAGCAGACGCCCGAGTTGCGCGCTTTCTACCCCACCGACGCGCTCGTCACCGGGCGCGACATCATCTTCCTGTGGGTGGCCCGGATGATCATGATGGGGCTCGAGTTCACCGGCGCCGAGCCGTTCTCCGACGTGCACATCACCGCGATCATCCAGGCTCCCGACGGCCGCCGGATGTCCAAGTCACTCGGCACCGGCGTCGATCCCACCGACCTCATCGACGGCGGGCCGCGCCCGCCGGTGTTCGAGCAGCTGGATGACTCGCGCGCCGCGCTCCCCGGCGACTCCGGCGGCCGAGCGCGCGGCGAGGGCGCGGGACGCCGCGCCGGCGAGTTCCCCGCCTACGGCGCCGACGCAGTCCGCTGGGGCCTGTTGGCGATGTCCTCGGGCCAGGACGTCCGCTTCTCCGAGGACAAGGTCGCCCAGGGCCAGCAGCTGACCAACAAGCTCTGGAACGCCACCCGGCTCATCCTCCTCGGGGTTTCCGACCGGGCGCGTGCGGCGGTGACCCCGACGTCGGTCGAGGACCGGTGGATGCTCTCGCGCCTGGCCCGCGCGCGGGCCGAGGTGACGTCGCGGATCGACGGCTTTGACTTCTCGCACGCGGCGCTGGCGCTGTATGACTTCGTCTACGGCGAGCTGTGCGACTGGTACCTGGAGCTCGTCAAGCCGCGGCTGCGCGCCGGCGAACCCGAGCTCGAGGCGCTGCTGCTCCACGTCCTGACCGAGACGGTCGCCCTCGCCCACCCGATCATCCCATTCGAGACCGAGGAGATCTACGCGCACATCCCCGGGACCGAGGGCCTGCTCGCGGCCCGCGTCGACGCCGCCATGGCCGGGTCGCCGGCGGCGGCCATCGACGGCGCCGCCGAGGCCGCCGTGCAGCGCGCGATCGCTGCGGTGCAGGGCCTGCGCAGCTGGCGTGATCAGGCGGGAGTGCGGGCGAGCGCGACGCTCCCCGCGCGACTCGACGCCATCGGCTACGAGGACACCCGCGAGCACGTGGCGCGCCTGGCCCGGCTGAGCCTGAACGGCGCCGGCGACGACGAGCCGGTGGTGGCCAGCGTGCCGGTGCCCGGCGGGACCGTCGAGATCATCGAGGGGCCCGAGCTCGACCTCGCGGCGTCGGCCCGGCGCCGCGACGAGCAGCGCGCCAAGCTGCGCTCGGAGATCGAGCGCGCCGAGCGCAAGCTCGCCAACGAGGGCTTTGTCGCCAAGGCGCCTCCCGCCGTCGTCGGCGCCGAGCGCGACAAGCTGGCGCGCCTGCGCGAGGAGCTGGAGGCGCTGTGACCGCCGACGAGGCCGAACGCTACCTGCGCTCGCTCGAGCTGTTCGGGATGCGGTTCGGCCTCGACCGCATGCGCCGCCTGATGACCGCGCTGCGCCATCCCGAGCGCCGCTTTGACTCGATCCACGTCGTTGGCTCGAACGGCAAGTCGTCGACGACGCGGATGATCGCCGCCATCCTCCAGGCCCACGGCCTGCGCACGGGTGCCTACCTGTCGCCGCACCTCGTCTCCTTCGGCGAGCGGATCCGCGTCGATGGGGTCGATCTCGCGCCGGCCGAGTTCGGCGCGGCGGTCACGCGCGCCGCCCGCGCCGCGCAGCTCGTCGATCGCTCGCTGCGAAACGACGACGCGGTCACCCAGTTCGAGGCGCTGACGGCTGCCGCTTACGCCGAGCTGGCCCGCGCGGGGGTCGAGGTCGCGGTCGTCGAGGCCGGGCTCGGTGGCCGCTACGACGCCACCAACGTCATCCCGTCCCGGGTCCAGGTGCTGACGAGCATCGGGCTCGAGCACACCCGCTGGCTCGGCCCGACGGTCGCCGACATCGCCGCCGAGAAGCTCGATGTCGTCCAGCCCGGCGCGACGCTCGTGCTCGCCGCCGGCCTGCCGCAGGACGCGCTCGCGGTGGCCGAGCGCGTGTGCGCGCAGCGGGACGCCCGGATCGTGCGCGCCGGTGCCGATCCCGCGGTGGCGGTCGGCGCCCCCGGCGCCTACCAGCGCCGCAACTTCGCGCTGGCGCGCGCCGCCGCGGACGCTTACCTGCCCGGAGCGCTGAACCCGGAGGCGCTCGCCGCCGCCGCCGCGTCGGTGCGGGTGCCCGGGCGCCTGCAGCAGATCGACGCCGATCCGGTGACCCTGCTCGACGGCGCGCACAACCCCGACGGGATGCGGGCCCTCGCCGAGTCGCTGCCCGAGCTCGCCGCGGGTCACGACCCCGTGATCGCCGTCGTCTCGATCCTCGACGACAAGGACGCGGCGGGGATGCTCGCCGCGCTGCGCCGCGTCTGCGACGGTCTCGTGGTGACGAGCAGCCGCAACCCGCGGGCGCTGCCGCCGCCGACGCTGCAGTCGCTCGTCCGTCAGCTCGGCGGGCCGTCGGCCGAGGTGGTGGCCGATCCGCGGGAGGCGGTCGGGCGGGCCCGTGAGCTCGCCGGCTCCGCGGGGCTGGTGATCGCCACCGGCTCGCTGTACCTGATCGCCGACCTGCTCTCCGGCGACCGGCGCCGGCGCGCGGGGGCGCTGTGAACCCCCGCCCCGGCCAGCCGAGCCTGTTGCGGATGGTCGGGTTGGTCGCGGTCAGCGTGATCGTCGTGATCCTCGTCTTCTTCGCGATCGGCTACCTGTTCGGGAGGGCCTTCCTGTAGCGAAACCGCTCCCGGCGACGAGGATCTGACGCGCCTACGGCGTATTGATACTCGCCAGGCTCTCCGGGCGACCACTACACTCGCGACGTCAAATGCTGCAATACGCGATCTTCGGCATCCACAACAGCGCGCTGAACCTGGCCGTCGAGCTGGTCATCCTGTTCCTGGTGGTGATCTGGTTCGCGCTCGTGTTCTGGACCTACGCGGACGCGCGCCGCCGCATCGCCGATCCGCTGTTGATCATCTGCGCAACGCTGGCGTCGCTGTTCCCGTTCGTGGGGACCGTCGTCTACATGATCGTGCGGCCCCCCGAGTACCTTGACGACGTCCGCGAGCGCGAGCTCGAGATGCAGGCCGCCGAGGCCCGGCTCGCCGAGCTGGGCTACCACCTCTGTCCACACTGCGATTACGAGGTTGAGCGCGACTACCTGCGCTGCCCGCACTGCATGCGCAAGCTCAAGGATCCGTGTCGCTCGTGCGGCAGGCCGCTCGATCCCACGTGGAAGGTCTGCCCGTACTGCGAGGCGGAGATCGGCATGCCGGCGCCGACGCCTCGTCGCGCCCGCCGCCGCGCGGCGCCCAGCCCGGCCGAGACCGGCGCCGAGCAGCCCTCCACCACCTGATCTCGTCGACCCGCCGTCCCGGAGAGGAGCATCGCCGTGCAGCGCACGCTCATCCTCGTCAAGCCCGATGCCTTCGCTCGCAACCTCACCGGGGAGATCATCGCCCGCTTCGAGCGCAAGGGGTTGCGCCTGGTCGCGCTGGCGCTGCGGACGATGACCCGCGACCTCGCCGCCCAGCACTACGCCGAGCACGAGGGCAAGCCCTTCTACGAGGAGCTCGTCAGCTTCATCACGTCGGGCCCGCTCGTGGCGATGGTTCTCGAGGGCGACGAGGCGGTCCGCGCGGCGCGCCAGGTGATCGGCGCCACCGATCCGCTGCAGGCCACGACCGGCTCGATCCGCGGCGACTACGCGGTCGCGGTCGCCCAGAACATGGTCCACGGCTCCGACGCCCCCGAGTCCGCGGTGCGCGAGGTCTCGCTGTTCTTCCCCGACCTCGGTGCAGCGCCGTCGGGCGCCGGCTGATCCTCGCCTCGCGCTCGCCGCAACGGCGGGCGATCCTCGAGCAGATCGGCGTCGCCTTCGACGTCGTCGCCACCGACGTCGAGGAGCTCTCGAGCGGTGAGCCGGCCGCCGTCGCGGCGCGCAACGCGCGCCGCAAGGCCCGCGCGGCGGCCGCGCGCAGCGGCGGCGAGGTGCCGGTGCTCGGGGTGGACACGATCGTCGTCGTCGACGGCGAGATCCACGGCAAGCCGGTCGACCGCGAGCACGCGCGTCGGATCCTGCGGCGTCTCAGCGCTCGCGCCCACGAGGTGATCAGCGGCCTGTGCCTGATCGAGGGCGTGCGCGCCGCCGAGGCGACGGCACGCACGACCGTCAGGTTCCGGGCGCTGAGCGAGCCGGCGCTCGATCGCTACCTGCAGACCGGCGAGTGGCGCGAGCGGGCGGGCGGCTACGCGATCCAGGGGCGCGGAGCGCTGCTCGTGGAGGAGATCGCCGGCGACTACCTCAACGTCGTGGGTCTGCCGGTCGCCGCGCTCGTGACGCTCGCGCCATGGCTGATCGACGGCGACTGATGACAACGAGCGAGCACGTCGTTGACATCGGCTCCCGGGGGTCGCGGTGGCCGAGCCGGTCACGACCTAGCGCCGGGCGACGATCTGCGATTCGACGGTCGGCCTCCGCAATTCTCACTCGGCTTTCATTTACAGGGGTTTCGGCCCGTCCGGCGGCCCGGCGGAGGACGGCGAGCCGGCACGGTCCGATACACTCGCACGCGGACGGAGCCGACGTCGGGCGCGCGGGTCAGGCGCTCGGCCGCGGGTTGTGCGCTCGCCTCCGCCACGCCTTCAGCTACCTCGGATCAAGATGGGCTTCTTCACGTATCTGACCGGCTTCGGCGGCCGGGACATGGCTGTCGACCTCGGGACCGCCAACACCCTGGTCTACGTCCGGGGCCGAGGGATCGTGCTCTCCGAGCCCAGCGTCGTCGCGGTCGACTCGCGCAGCGGCGAGGTGCACGCGGTCGGAATCGAGGCCAAGCGGATGCTCGGCCGCACGCCGGGGACGATCTCGGCCATCCGCCCGCTGAAGGACGGGGTCATCGCCGACTTCGAGGTGACCGAGGAGATGCTGCGCCACTTCATCCAGAAGGTCCACCAGAACCGGTGGGCGCACCCCCGCGTCGTCGTCTGCGTGCCCTCGGGCGTGACCGGCGTCGAGAAGCGCGCCGTCGAGGAGGCGTGCCTGTCGGCAGGCGCCCGCCAGGCGTATCTGATCGAGGAGCCGATGGCCGCCGCGATCGGCGCCGGGCTGCCGGTCGGCGAGCCGACCGGATCGATGGTCGTCGACATCGGCGGCGGGACGAGCGAGGTCGCGGTCATCTCGCTCGGCGGGATCGTCGTCTCGCAGTCGATCCGGGTCGGCGGGGACGAGCTCGACGAGGCGATCATCAATTACGTCAAGCGCGAGTACAAGCTGCTGATCGGACAGCAGACCGCCGAGGAGGTCAAGCTCGAGATCGGCTCGGCCCACGACATGACCGAGGAGGTCCAGGCCGAGATCCGGGGGCGCGACATGGTCTCGGGGCTGCCGAAGACCGTCATCCTCACCAGCGAGGAGATCCGCGGGGCGCTCGAGGAGCCGGTGGCGCAGATCATCGACGCCGTCAAGCAGACCCTCGACCGCACCCCGCCCGAGCTCGCCTCGGACATCATGGATCGTGGCATCATGCTCGCCGGCGGCGGCTCTCTGCTGCAGGGCATCGAGGAGCGTCTGCGCCACGAGACGCAGATGCCCGCTCATCTGGCGGAGTCGCCCCTGACCTGCGTCGCGGTCGGCTCCGGCCGCTCACTGGAGGAGTTCGAGGCGATCCACCGCTCCAGCAAGAATTCACGCAATCGCCGCCGACGCTGAGCCGCGCTCGGCACCGGGGCCCACTTCGGGGAAGATCTCAGACGTGCACGACAAACAGGTACGACGCCGCCGGCTGGTGCTGCTCGTTCTCGTCGTCGTGTCCCTGGTCCTGCTCACCGACTACTTCGGCGAGTCCGCCGACAGTCCTCTGCACAGCGTCCAGCGCGGCATCGTCGCCGTGCTGTCCCCGGTCCAGGAGGGGGCGAGCAGGGTCCTGGCCCCGGTGCGCGACGTCGCCAACTGGGTCTCGGGCACGCTGCGGGCCAAGACCCAGCGCGACCAGCTTCAGCGCGAGGTCAACGCGTTGAACGCCCGCGTCGCGCAGCTGGCCAGCCAGCGGATCCAGAACGCCCAGCTGACCCGGGAACTCGGTCTGGACCAGAGCATCGGCGCTGCGACCTACCACCCGATCGGCGCCGCGGTCATCAGTCGCGACCCGAGCCTCTGGTATCAGCAGGTCGAGGTCGATCGGGGTTCGGACGACGGGGTGGCACTCAACGACCCGGTGCTCGCCGACGGCGGGCTCGTCGGCGACGTCACGACCCTGAACGGCTCCTCCGCGGTCGTCACGCTGATCACCGACCACTCGTGGGCGGCCGCCGCCGAGGTTCTCGCCGGGAGCGGGGAGTCGGGGCTGCTCGAGCCCGCGGTCGGCAGTCCGAACCGGATGGTGCTCTCCGAGCTGCCGTCCGGAGCGTCGATCTCCGTCGGCCAGCAGGTCGTGACCGCCGGCTTCACGGACCCCAACCATGCGGGGCAGGGCTCGCTGTACCCGCCGGGGATCCCGATCGGCAAGGTCTCGGACGCCAGCCAGAACGGCCTCGTCAACCAGCAGCAGGTCAAGGTCGCGCCGCTCGCCGACCTGCGGCGGTTCGAGTCGGTCCAGATCCTGACCAAGCCCTACGCCGGCCAGGAGCGGGCCCAGGCGCCGTGAGCGCGATCTCCGGAAGGCTCGTCGCCCGGATCGCGCTGCTGGCGCTCGTCGCGGTCCTCGTCCAGGACACCGTCGTCTCGCAGATCTCGATCGTCGGCGTCAGCGCCGACCTGACGCCGCTCGTCGTCATGTCGGTCGGGCTTCTGACCGGCTCGCTGCCGGGAGCGATCGTCGGCTTCTTCACCGGGCTGCTCGTCGACACCGTGCTCGTGCAGACCCTCGGGGTGACCTCGCTGCTCTACATCGCGATCGGCTACTGGTGCGGGCGCCTGCGGGAGGTGCACGACCCCGCGCACGGGCTCGTGCCGCTCGCCGCCGGCGCCGCCGCCACCGCCGTGACCGGCGTCGGGATGACGATCATCCAGTTCCTGCTCGGCGTCGACTCGCCGGTCAGCCTGCTGCTCGTCCAGCAGATCTTCATCACGGTGCTCGTCAACACGCTGATCGCGCTCCCGGTGTACGCGCTCGTGCGCCGGATCATCATGCCCGCGCTCCCCGACGACCCGCGCCGGCGCCGGCGCCGCGCCTACACGACCGGCGGCCTCAGCCCGCTGCAGACCCCCTCCCAGCGCCTGGGGCCGATGACCCGAGCCGGAAGGTCCTCGCGATGATCGACCCCCCCGGGGATCGGCGTCCCCCGCTGACGCCACAGCTCGCCCTGCGCGTGGCCGTCGCCGGCTCGGTGGCGCTCGCGCTGTTCGCGGTCATCTTCTTCCGTCTGTGGTTCCTGCAGGTGCTCTCGGGCACCCAGTACGTCAACGCCGCCAAGGTCAACCGGGTCCGCGACATCGCGATCAACGCCCCCCGCGGCGACATCCTCGACCGCAACGGCGCCGTGCTCGTCGACAGCACGAAGGAGCTCGCGGTGCAGATCGTCCCCGCCGAGCTGCCGGTCCCGGTCAACACCGACGACGTCCTGAAGGTCCCCCGGCGCGACGCCATCGTCTACAACCGGCTCGCCGGCGTGGTCGGAATGCCGACCCGGCGGACCCGCTGCCCCGTGCCGATGCCCCCGCCGAGCTGCACGACCACGCAGTGCCCGAAGTCCACGGTCACGCGCCTGTCGGCGATCGGTTGTCAGGTCGCCCAGCAGGTGGCGCGGCTGCCCTATGCCGACGTGACGGTCAAGTCGCCGGTCAGCCGCGCGGTCCAGTTCTATCTCGCCGAGCGCCAGCTCGCCTTCCCGGGCGTCGCGGTCCAGCAGATCTACGTGACCGGCTATCCGCAGCACACGCTCGCCGCTCAGGCGCTCGGCACCGTGGGTCCGATCAGCCCCGGGGAGCTGCACGCTCGCGCCTACCGCGGCGCCACGCGCAATTCGATCGTCGGCCAAACGGGACTGGAGGCCGAGTACGACGCCTTCCTGCGGGGGACGCCGGGGATCCAGAAGGTCCAGGTCAACGCCGATGGGCAGCCGACGGGGAGCCTGTCGACGACCGCCCCGGTCTCCGGCCATGACCTGCAGCTCTCGCTCGACGCCGCCCTGCAGCGGGTGGGGCAGCGCTCGCTCGCCGAGTCGATCTCCCAGAACGACGGCGCCGGCGGCGCGTTCGTCGCGATGAACCCCACCGACGGCGAGGTCTACGGGATGGGTTCGGAGCCGAGCTTTGATCCCTCGATCTTCACCAAGCCGCTCTCCGACGCCGCCTACGCCAAGCTCAACAGCGCCGCCGCCGGCCAGCCCGTGGTCAACCGGGCGATCCAGGGCGCGGGGCCAACCGGATCGACGTTCAAGCCGATCACCGCGACGGCGGCGCTGCAGAGCGGCGACTGGACGACCACCGACACCTATGACGACACCGGCCAGTTCTGCGTCGGCACCGGCGCGGCGGGACAGTGTCGCCACAACGCCGGTCACGCCGTCGACGGCGTGCTCGCGCTGCCCGACGCGATCCGCGTCTCCTCCGACGACTTCTTCTACAACCTCGGCGCCAAGCTGAACGTCGACCCGACCGCCCATCCCACCGGCGGGCCGCTGCAGCAGTGGGCGCGCGCGTTCGGGATCGGGCGCGCGACCGGCATCGATCTCCCCGGCGGCCTGACCGGGACGCTGCCCACGCCCCGCTGGCGCCAGAGCCGCAACCGCCTCGAGCAGGAGTGCGACGACGCCACCGGCCCGTTCAAGGGCAAGCCCAAGCACCCGCCCGGCGGATGCGGGATCGCCGACGGCACGAACCGTCCGTGGTCGATCGGCGACAACATCAGCCTCGCCGTCGGCCAGGGCGACGTCCAGGTGAGCCCGCTGCAGCTCGCGGTCGCCTACGCGGCACTCGCCAACGGGGGCACGATCGTGCGCCCCCACCTTGGCCTCAGCGTCCAGGACCAGGACGGGACCGTGCTGCAGCGGATCGATCCGCCGCCGTCGCGCCACATCTCGATCGACCCGCTGTATCTCGACACGATTCGCGAGGGCCTGCGCGAGGCCACCTCCCAGGCGGGCGGCACCTCCTATGACGTGATGGGCAAGTTCCACCAGCAGGTCTACGGCAAGACCGGCACCGCCCAGTACTTCAGCGCGCAGGACGCCGAGACCGACTATGCGTGGTACGCGTGCTTCGTGCCCGCGACCGCCACCAGCAAGCCGATCGTCGTCGTCGTGTGGGTGGAGAAGGGCGGCTTCGGGGACGTGGGCGCCGCGCCCGTCGCCCGCCAGATCCTGTCGCAGTGGTTCTACGGCAAGCCCGGTCCCTACGTCGCCGGGAGCTCGACCTCGCTGTGAGCACGAGCACGCCGATCCAGGCTCTCGACGAGACGACGGTCCCGCAGAAGCGCAGCCTGCCCGTGTTTGACCCGCTGCTGCTGCTCGCGGCGCTCGGCCTCGCCGCCTGCTCGGTGGTGACGCTGCGCGCGGCGGCGGGTCGCTCGCTCGCCGAACGCCAGGGGTTCTACGCGCTGGTCGGCGTGATCGTCGCTCTGGCGATCGGCCGCATCGACTACTCGCGACTGCGCGAGTTCAAGCTCGGGTTCTACGCCGTGATGGTCGCGCTGAACCTGATCGTGTACGGGATGCCGCCGATCCAGGCCGCCCACCGCTGGATTCCGCTGCCGTTCCTGGAGTTCCAATCCTCGGAGTTCGGCAAGATCCTGGTCATCCTTGCTCTCGCGGGCTTCGTGGTCGACCGGTCCCGGAAGCTGCACGAGCGCCGCACGACGGCGCGGATCATGCTGCTGGCGCTGGTTGCCGCGCTGCTCGTCATCCCGCAGCCCGACCTCGGCACCGGGATGGTCTACGTGGCGATCGGGATCACCGTGCTGTTCTTCGCCGGGACCTCGTTTCGGCAGCTGGCAGGGCTGGCGGCGCTGTTCGCGGTCGCCGTGGCGATCGTCCTCGCCGGGGCGCCGGCGCTCGGCGTCCACGTGGTCAAGGGCTATCAGGTGCAGCGCCTCACCGCGTTCCTCCACCCGGGGCACGCCGGCCAGTCCGGCTACCAGCTGCAGCAGTCCCAGATTGCGATCGGCGCGGGCCAGAAGACCGGCCAGGGAGCCAACGCGAGCCAGACCAAGTTGAACTTCCTCCCCGTCAAGAGCACCGACTTCGTCTTCGCCTCGGTGGGGGAGACCTTCGGATTCGCCGGAGCGGCGGTGGTGCTGTCGTTGTACGCATTGCTGATCTGGCGCGCCCTGCGAATCCTCACGATGAGCAAGAACCTGTTCGGCACGCTGATCGCCGGCGGCATCCTCGCGATGCTCATGTTCCAGACCTTCGTGAACGTCGGAATGACGATCGGGATCGCGCCCATCACGGGCGTCCCGCTGCCGCTGATGAGCTACGGCGGGTCCTCGGTGATCGTCACCTTCATATCGATCGGGCTGCTCGAGTCGATCTACATCCAGGGCGTAACCGCCCAGTCCGGCAAGGGCCGCCCGCTACTTTCATAGGTACGTGCGCGCGATCAGATCCGCGCCGCACCCCACATTTCCAAAGGATTGACGACAATTGAAGAAGCAAGTGTTGGTCAGCGTGGACCGCGGAGAGACGCGCGTCGCGCTGCTGGAGGCGAGCGGAACGCCCTCGCCTCGTACGTCGGGCGGGGGCACGTCCCGCCGCCGGCGTAGGCCCGCCGGATCGAGCGAGTACAAGGTCGCCGAGCTCTACCTGGAGCGTCGCGGCAACCGCTCGATCGTGGGCAACATCTACAAGGGCAAGGTCGACAACGTCCTCGCCGGCCTCGAGGCCGCGTTCGTGGACATCGGCCTGGAGAAGAACGGCTTCCTGCACGTCGACGAGATCGTGCTCCCGGGCGTCGAGGCGCCCCGCCGCGGGCGCGGCCACGGGCGCGACGCGCGCAACAACATCACCGATCTGCTCAAGCCCGGTCAGGAGGTGGTCGTCCAGGTGGTCAAGGACCCGCTGAAGACCAAGGGCGCCCGCCTGTCGATGGACCTGACGATCGCCGGGCGCTACATGGTCTACGCGCCCTACGGCGAGGGGGTCGGGGTGTCGCGCCGGCTCGAGGACAAGGAGCGCGAGCGGCTGCGCAAGGAGGCCGCCAAGCTCGACCTGCGGGGCGCCGGCGCGATCATCCGCACCTCCGCCCAGGGGGTCAAGCGCGCCGATCTCGAGCGCGAGCTCGTCTACCTGTTCAAGCTCGGCGAGGTGCTCGAGAACCGCGTCGCCGAGACCGCCGCGCCCGCGCTCGTCTTCCAGGAGGCCGACCTGTCGGTCCGCGTGGTGCGCGACATCTTCTCTGCCGACTTCGAACGAGCGGTCGTCGACGACGTCAAGCAGCACCGGCGGCTGACCTCGTTCTTCTCGCGCACCGCCCCCGAGCTCGTCGATCAGGTCGACCTGTGGGAGGGCGACACGCCGCTGCTGCAGGCCTTCGGGGTCGAGGACGTGCTCGCCTCGACGCTGTCGCGCCGGGTCGACCTGCCGAGCGGCGGCTATCTGATGATCGACTACGCCGAGGCGCTGACGGTCATCGACGTCAACTCGGGCTCGTTCATCGGCCGGGGCAAGGGCGCGCGCCTCGAGGACACGATCACCAAGACCAACCTCGAGGCCGCCGACGAGGTCGTGCGCCAGCTGCGCCTGCGCGACATCGGCGGGATCATCGTCATCGACTTCATCGACATGTCCCGCTCGCGCAACCGCGACGCGGTGCTCAAGACGCTGCGCAAGGCGCTCGACGAGGATCGAACGAAGACCTTCGTCGTCGAGATCTCCCCGCTGGGCCTCGTCGAGATGACGCGCCAGAACGTCACCGACGGCGTCCGCGAGATCATGACCCGGCCGTGCCCGACGTGCGACGGCGAGGGCGTGATCGAGTCCGAGGAGACGATCGCGATCGAGTTCGAGCGACGGATGCGGGAAATCGCCAAGGAGACCGACGCCGACGCGATCCTGCTGCAGATGAACCCGCGGGTCAGCGCCGAGTTCACCGGCAACGACGCACGCGTGCTGCACGCGGTCGAGGCCGAGACCGGGAAGTGGTTTCACTTCGAGGGCTCCGAGGGCCTGCCCCTCGACCACTTCGCGGTGCTGGTCGAGGGCGATCGCGAGCAGGTGCTCGACCGGGCGCTGCCCTTCCGCGAGGGCGAGGAGGTGCACGTCGAGATCGTCGAGCCGCACATGTACAACCCCGGCGACGCCGTCGCCAAGGTCGACGGCTACGTGATCGCGATCCGCGGCGGCACCGACTACGTCGGAGAGAAGCATCTCGTCCACATCGACGAGGTTGGCCGGACCGCCGCGACCGCCTCGCTCGTCGACGTCGCGCCCGCGGTCGACGGGGCGTCAGGCGATGACGATGACGAGCTAGACTCCAAGCCTCGGCGTCGCGGCCGCAGGGGCGGGCGACACCGTTCGAGCGCCACGGCCGGCTCGGCAGCCGGCGGCTCGTCGGACCCCGAGTGACCATGTACGCGATTGTCAAGACCGGAGGCAAGCAGTACCGCGTCGCGGAGGGCGACTCGCTTCTCGTGGAGCGCCTCGCGGCCGACGACGGCGCCACCGTGGAGCTCACCCCGCTGCTCCTCGTCGACGGCGACGACGTCGTGGACGGTGACGGCCTGGACGGCGTCGCGGTGCAGGCGCGCGTGCTCGGGCAGGAGCGGGGCCCCAAGCTCCGCGTCGTCAAGTTCAAGCCCAAGCGCGGCTACAAGCGGCGCACCGGCCATCGTCAGGAGCTCACCCGGATCGAGATCACCTCGCTCGGGCGCTCCGGCGGCTCCGGTGGGGCGCGTGACGCCCGAGCCGCGACCGCCACCGAGGGGGTCTCCGATCGAGCCGCGCCCGGCGCGACCGCCACCGAGGGGGTCTCCGATCGAGCCGCGACCGGCGCGACCGCCACCGAGGGGGTCTCCGATGGCTCATAAGAAGGGGCTGGGGTCGAGCCGCAACGGCCGCGACTCCAACGCCAAGCGCCTCGGCGTCAAGGTGTTCGCCGGCCAGGCGGTGACCGGCGGGGAGATCATCGTCCGCCAGCGCGGGACCCGCTTCAAGCCCGGCGACGGCGTCGGGATCGGCAAGGACGACACGATCTTCGCCAAGGCGGCGGGGCAGGTGCAGTTCACTCGCGGCCGTCGCGGCCGGGTGATCTCGGTTGTCTCCGGCGACCCCGGCAGCGCAGCCCCCGACGGTTAATCCGGCGCGCCGGCGAGCGCCGCCGTGCAGAACGGGCAGCGCCGCGCCTTGACCGGGATCTCGGTCGTGCACTCGGGGCAGTCCTTGACGGTCGGATCCTCCTGCGCGCGACGGTCCATCAGCAGTTGGTAGGGCTTGACCACGAGGAAGAAGATCACCACGGCGATGGTCGCGAACGTGATCAGGTTGTTGATGAAATCGCCGTACTTGAACTGGCTCGAGTTGATCGTGAAGGTCAGGTTCTCGAAGCTCGGCTTGCCGACGATGAGCGCGATGATCGGCGTGATCAGGTCGGCGATGAACGCCTTGACCAGCGCCGCGAACACCGCGCCGAGGATGAACGCCACGGCGAGCTCGACGAGATTGCCGCGCATGATGAACTGCTTGAACTCCTGCACGATCTTCATGGCCAGGGCCTCGGGGAGTTGACGAAATCGCCGGAAGGTTAGGCTGCACTCAGGCGTTGCCGACGGGTAGCGTTCAGCCGTCCTGGGCGGTCGGGCGCACGAGGATCTCGTTGATGTCGACGTGCGCGGGCTGGGTCACGGCGAACATCACCGCGCGGGCGACGTCGTCGGGTCCGAGCGCCGCCGTCGGGCGATCGTCGAAGAACGGCGTGTCGACGGCCCCGGGCTCGATCAGCGTCACCCGGACGCCGGTGCCGTTGAGCTCCTGGCGGGCGCTCTCGCCCATGGCGGTCACCGCCCACTTGGTCGCGGAGTACAGCGAGCCGGGTTGGGCGCGCCGGCCGGCGACCGAGCCGGTCAGCAGCAGGTGGCCCCGACTCTCGCGCAGGGCGGCGATCGTGGCGCGGATCGTCAGCGCCGCGCCGTACACGTTGGTCAGCACCATCGCGCGCCACAGCTCCGGGGACTCTGACTCGAACCCCCGCTTGGCGCCGAAGCCGGCATTGGCGAAGGCGACGTCGAGGCGCCCGAAGCGCTCAAGCGTGGTGGCGACCATCGCCTGCTGCTGGTCGAACTCGGTGACGTCGCAGGAGATCGCGACGGCGCGCTCGGGCCCGCCGAGCTCTGAGACGAGCTCCTGCAGACGGTCGGTGGAGCGGGCGGCGAGCGCGAGCCGGTAGCCGGCCTGCGATGCGGCTCGGGCGGTGGCGGCGCCGATGCCCGACGAGGCGCCGGTGATGAGGAAGACGGGATCGGCCATAGTGAGAAGGATGCACGATCGCGCTCGGATCCACGTTGCCGCCGGAGCCGGCGGCGACGGCTGCCTGAGCTTCCGGCGGGAGGCGCACGTGCCGCGGGGGGGACCCGACGGCGGCGACGGCGGCCGCGGCGGCGACGTCGTGCTCGTCTGCGACGAGTCGCTGCGCGACCTGGAGACCTTCCGTCGCCGCCCGACCTATCGCGCCCCCCGCGGGGGCCACGGCGAGGGGGCGCTGCGCCACGGCGCGGGCGGCGCGACCCTGGAGCTTGGCGTCCCGCCGGGCACCGAGGCGCTCGTCGAGGCCGACGGCAGCCGCCACGACCTCGTCCGCGACGGCCAGCGGGCGCTCGTGGCCCGCGGCGGGCCGGGCGGGCGGGGCAACAAGCGCTTCGCCGGGCCGACGCATCAGACCCCGCGCTTCGCCGAGCGCGGGCTTCCCGGCGAGGAGACCTGGGTGGCGCTGGCGCTCAAGCTGCTCGCCGAGGTCGGCCTCATCGGCCTGCCGAACGCCGGCAAGTCCTCGCTGCTGCGCCGGCTGACGCGCGCGCAGCCGAAGGTCGCCGGCTACCCCTTCACGACGCTGGCGCCGGTGCTCGGAACGCTGGCCACCGACGGCCGCGACCTCGTGCTCGCCGACATCCCGGGGCTGATCGAGGGAGCGAGCGAGGGGGTCGGCCTCGGGCACGAGTTCCTCGCCCACGTCGAGCGCTGCCGGCTGCTCGTGCACGTCCTCGATCTCGCGCCGCTCGACGGCTCAGACCCCGTCGACAACCACCGGACGGTTGAGTCAGAGCTCGCCGACTACGACCCGCGGCTCGCCGGGCTGCCGCGCGTGCTCGTGCTCTCCAAGGCCGACCTGGTCGACGCCACGACCGCGGCGGCGGCCCAGGCGTGGTGGCGCGAGCGGTTCGCGGGAACCGACACCCCGGTGCTCGTGACCTCGTCGGCGACCGGAGCCGGGCTGCGGGCGCTGGCGCGCGAGCTCGAGCGGCGGGCGCCGGCCCTCCCCGAGACCGCGAGCGCGTCCTCGGACGCGCCGGCGATGCGAGAGCTCGCCGCGCACCGGACGTATCGCCCCGCGGCGCCGCGCGCGTACCGCGTGCGGCGCACCGGCGCCGGGGGGTTCGCCGTGGAGGGCGACGGGATCGAGCGCCTCGTCGCACGCTACGACCTCGACAACGAGGAGGCGCTCGCCCACCTCGAGCGCCGGCTGCGCGGGATCGGCGTGCTGCGAGCGCTCGAGGCCGAGGGCTTTGAGCCCGGGGACGAGGTGCAGATCGCCGGAGTCGCCTTCGACCTCGACCCCGAGGCGTGAGCGGATGAGCTGTCTCGTGGTCAAGCTCGGCTCGAGCCTCGTCGCCGACGATCGCGGCGCCGTGCGCGAGGACGTGCTCGCCGGGATCTGCGATCAGGTGGCCGCGCGCCACCACGCGGGCACCTCGGTGATCGTCGTCACCAGCGGCGCGATCGCGCGGGGGATGGGGGTGATGGAGCTCGCGCCGACCCCGCGCCGCCCCCGGGCGATCGACGAGCTCCAGGCCGCCTCGGCGGTCGGCCAGGGCAAGCTCTACCAGGTCTACGACGAGCTGCTGCGCGCGCGCGACGTGCGCAGCGCCCAGGTGCTGCTCACCTTCTTCGACATGAGCGCGCGCACCCACTACCTGAACGCCCGCCAGACCCTGCGCCGGCTGCTCGACTGGCGCGTCGTGCCGGTCATCAACGAGAACGACACGACGACCACCGACGAGATCTCCTTCGGCAACAACGACTTCCTCGCCGCCCAGGTGGCGATCCTCCTCGGCGCCGACCAGCTGCTGCTGCTCACCGACGCCGCCGGCGTGTTCACCGCCGACCCGCGCCGCGACCCGGCCGCCGCGCTCGTTCCCGAGGTGCGCGACTTCGCGGCCCTCCGCGACCTGCACATCGGCACCGCCCCCTCGGCGCTGGGCACCGGCGGCATGCGCTCCAAGGTCGTGGCCGCCGAGATGGCGACCGCGGCGGGTATCCCGACGGTCATCGCCGGCGGGCTGCATCCCGACGTCATCGGCGCCGCCGCCGCCGGCGAGGCCGTCGGCACCCGCTTCGCCGCCCGCCCGGGACGCTACTCGAGCTTCAAGCTGTGGCTGAAGTACGCCAAGCCGACCCGCGGACGGGTGCACGTCGACGCCGGCGCCGCGCGAGCGCTGCGCGAGGGAGGCACAAGCCTGCTCCCGGTCGGCATCGTCGAGGTCACGGGCGCCTTCGAGGCGGGCGACGCGGTCGAGATCACCCACGGCCCGGCGCACCTCGGCAAGGGGATCACGAACTACTCCGCGGCCGAGCTATCCGAGGTCCGGGGCATGCAGTCGGCCGCGGTCCGCGAGCTGCTGCCCCGGGCGTCGCAGGAGGCGATCCACCGGGACTACCTGGTGCTCGATTGATTCGTGCCGGGTGCGTGGCGTGGCGGGTGCGGTGGCCCGGTGCGTGACGTGGCGGGGCGCGGTGGCCGGGTGCGTGACGTGGCGACGCGGGGCGCACCGGCGAGTCGCGGTCGCCGCCCGCGACTGAGGGCGCGGCGCGTGGCTGGGGGCGCCGACGACTCAAGGGCGGCGTCCGCGACCGCCGGTGCGCCCCGCCCCGCCTGGAGCGGCGTCCGCGACCGCCGCTGCGCCCGCCCGCGCTTGGGCCCGCGCCCGCGACCGCCCGCACCCGCGCCTGCGCCCGCCCGCCCGCTGCGCGCGCTCGCGCCCGCCCGCGCCCGCCCCGCCCGCGTCCCCTTGCGCGCCTCTGGCTGCGCTCCGTCCCGGCCGGTAATCTAGGCGCCGTGGCCACGACGTCGCTGTCGATCTCCGAGACGTGTGCGGCTGCCAAGCGCGCCTCGCGCGAGCTGGCGGCGCTGAGCTCCGAGGTCCGCGACGGCGCGTTGTGCGCGATCGCCGACGCGCTGATCGCGCACACGTCCGAGATCCTCGAGGCCAACGCACGGGATCTCGAGGCCGGCGAGGCCGCCGGCCTGTCCGACGCGCTGCTCGACCGACTGGCGCTCGACGAGCGTCGGGTGGCCGCGATGGCGCGGGGGGCGCGCACGATCGCGTCGCTGCCCGATCCGGTCGGCGAGGTGATCGACGGGTCGACGCTGCCCAACGGGCTGACCAAGCGTCGGGTCCGCGTGCCGCTCGGGGTCATCGCGGTCATCTACGAGGCGCGGCCGAACGTCACCATCGACGCCGCGGCGCTGTGCCTGAAGTCGGGCAACGCGGTCGTGCTGCGGGGCTCGAGCTCGGCGATGCACTCCAACGCCGTGCTCGCGGCGGTGGCCGAGCGGGCCGCGGCGCAGGCGGGGCTGCCGGCCGGGGCGCTGGCGCTCGTCGCCGGCGGCGGACGCGAGGAGCTGGCCGAGCTGGCCACCCAGACGGGCGTCGTCGACCTGATCATCCCGAGGGGCGGCGAGGGCCTGAAGGCGGCGCTGAAGGGCGTGGCCACGATCCCGGTCATCTACGCCGCCTCGGGCAACAACCACGTGTTCGTCGACGCCAGCGCCGACCCGCGCGACGCGCTGGCGATCGCGCTGAACGCGAAGCTGCAGCGGCCGGGGACCTGCAACGCCGCCGAGAAGCTGCTCGTCCATGCCGAGGTCGCCGGGACGTTCCTGCCCGACGCGCTCGCCGCGCTGAGCGCCGCGGGCGTGCGCCTGCACGGCGACGCCCGCGCGCGCGACGCCGCGCCCGGCGTCGAGATGGACGTCGCCACCTCCGAGGACTGGGACACCGAGTACCTCGCGCCCGAGATGGCCGTCGCGGTCGTCGACTCGCTCGCCGACGCGATCGAGCACGTCAATGCTCACGGCAGCGGCCACTCCGAGGCGATCGTCACCGCCAGCACGGCGTCGGCGCGCGCCTTCCAGCTCGGCATCGACGCCGCGTGCGTGTACGTCAACGCGTCGACCCGCTTCACCGACGGCGGCGAGTTCGGGATGGGCGCCGAGATCGGCAACTCGACGCAGAAGCTCCACGCGCGCGGGCCGATCGGGCTGCGCGAGCTGTGCACCTTCAAGTACCTCGTGGAGGGCTCCGGGCACATCCGGGCCTGACCCTTGGCCGGCCGTTCACGCAGGAGGTGCCCCGGCCGGTGCGGCTAGGGATCCTCGGCGGGACCTTCAACCCGCCCCACCTCGCGCACCTCATCTGCGCCCAGGAGGCCCACCGCGCGTTGCACCTGCACCGCGTCGTGCTCGTTCCCGCGGGTATCCCGCCGCACAAGTCCGTCGAGCACGAGCCCGGTCCCGAACATCGGCTCGCCCTCTGCCGACTCGCCGTGAGCGGCGACGAGCGCTTCGACGTCTCCGACCTCGAGCTGGCGCGCGACGGCCCGTCCTTCACGGTCGATACCCTGAGCGTGCTGAAGCGTCAAGCGCCCTCAGACGAGCTCGTGTTGATCCTCGGCGGTGACATCGCCGCCGGGCTGCCGGAGTGGCGCGAGCCCGAGCGGGTGCTCGAGCTGGCCACCGTCGCCATCGCCAAGCGGCGGGGCACGTCGCAAGGCGCGGTCGAGCGCGCGCTCGCGCAGCTGCGGGGGGGCGAGCGGGCATGCTTCTTCTCGATGCCGCGGATCGGCATCTCCTCGACGATGCTGCGCCGCCGCGTCCGCGCCGGCCAGTCGATCCGGTACTTCGTTGACGACCAGGTGGAGGACTACATCCGACGACACGACCTGTACGGCGGCGGCGCGGCATGATCGGGCAGCCGTCGCCCCCCGAGCCGCTGACCCCGGAGCGCATCGCCGCCGCCGCGGCGGAGATGGCGGCCGACCGCAAGGCGCTGCACATCGTCTCACTCGACCTGCGCGGCGTGGTCGGGTTCGCCGACTACTTCGTCATCTGCACCGGCCGCTCGGATCGCCAGACGCGGGCGATCCACGACGCGATCCACCTGGGCTTCAAGTCGCGGTACGGGCGGCTGCCGGCCCGGGTCGAGGGCGCCGCCGAGGGACGCTGGATCCTCATGGACTACCTCGACGTCGTCGTTCACATCTTCACGCCCGAGACGCGCGAGCACTACCGGCTCGAGCAGCTCTGGGGCGAGGCTCCAGTCCTGGAGGTCGTCGGCTGACCCGCGCGCTCGTCCGCCCGGTGTCCGCGTCCGCAGGACCCGGGGCGGGACATCAGAGCGAGGTCATGAGCTTGGGTGCGACCTCCTTCTTGCGGCTCATCACGCCCGGGAGGTCGATCGTGCCGTCGCTCGTGTCGGCATCGAGGCTGCGCGCCACCGCTTCGATGTCGCCGGCGACGAGCATCTCGGTGCCCTTCTCGAGCACGTCGGTGACCATTAGCGCGTACAGCGCGAGGTCCTTGGACTCCCGCTCGTTGGCCATCGCCTCCAGCAGCTCGTCCTTGCGCTCGAGCAGCCCCTCGCCGACGACCTCGATCTGCGCGATGCAGATCTCCTGGTCGCCGGGGCCTTGGTAGCGCTTGGCGTCGCGGCCGATGATCTCCTCGGCGCTGAGGTCCGAGGTGTCGGAGGTGGACTCGAACATCTCGCGCCCGAGCTCGGAGGCGTCGAGGGCGAGCACCCGCTCGAGGTACTCCACGACCTCGTGGTCGCGCTGGGTGGTCGTCGGCGAGTTGAGGATGACGGTGTCGGAGAGCACGGCGCCGAGCAGCATGACCGCGGTCGGCGGGCTCGGCTCCAGGCCCGCCTGGCGGAAGCGCTCGACAACGAGCGTCGCCGTCGAGCCGACCGGGTCGAAGATCGCGGTCACCGGGACGCGCGTCTCGATCGAGCCGACGTGGTGGTGGTCGAGGATCTCGAGGATCTCGGCCGCGCCGATGCCGGGAGCGCTCTGCGCCTGCTCGGCGTGGTCGACGAGGATGACGCGACGGCGCGTGGGGGAGACGAGGTCGGCGCGCGTGACGAGGCCGATCGGCCGGTTGTCGCCGTCGACGACCGCGGCCGCCCCGTAGTACAGCTCCTTGATCTGGTCGGAGATGTCGTCGAGCAGGAAGTCGGGGCTGACGGTCAGCGGCTCTGACTCCATCAGCGTCCGGCACGGGGAGGAGAGCGTGATCATGCGTCCGGTCACGTAGCTGTCCAGCGGCGAGACGACGATCGCGGTCCCCTGCTCGCGAGCGGCCTCCAGGGCCTCGTCGGGGACCGCGGTGCTGTTGGAGAGCACGATGAGCGCCGCGCCGAGCTCGATCACCTTCACGAGCGCGTCCGGCCGGTTCCCGACGACGACGACGTCGCCCTCGCTGATACCGCTGTCGCTCGCCGGATCCATCGCGTACACCCACACCCGCCCCGAGAGCTCGCGGTCCTCGCCGCACACGAGCTCGCCGTCGAGCACCGACACGACGGCGCTGACGAGCGTCGGCGTCTCCTCGAGCGTCGAGGCGCGCAGCGAGTCGCGGATGTAGCGGCGCGCGAGCGCCCGCTCGGTCAGCACCCCCGCCAGGCCCTCCTCGTCGTCGACGATCGGCACGAGCTCGAGGTCGGCCTTGCCCATCGCCAGCCCGGCCTCGCGGACGGGATCGTCGCGATGGTTGACCGGGAAGCTCGTCTGCATCACGTCGCGCGCGCGCAGCATCACGTGCGGGAGGTAGCTCGGCTCGGGTGCCTCGCTGCGCTGCAGCAGCCAGCGGGTCTGCGAGTTGCATTCGCCGAGCCGCACCGGTAGGTAGTCGGTGCGGGGGTCGAGCCGGCTCTTGAGCTCGGCGTAGCCGATCGCCGCGGCGATCGAGTCGGTATCCGGGTTTCGGTGACCGGTCACGTAAATGGGGCGCATCGCGCGATTATCGCGATACCGTGCCTGCTTCGGGGCGACCGAGCTCGGGCGGCGCGGCGCCCGCGAGAGCGATCACGCCCATCCGCGAAGGAGAGCCATGCCATCCGCACCCAATCTGCTGCCCACCTCGGTCTCTCAGGGCGCCGCGCCGGGCCTCAACTATCGGCTCGAGGGCGAGCTCGTGCCCGTCCTGCATATGGCGCTCAACGGCGAGGTGCCCGTCTACTTCGAGCACCACGTGCTGCTGTGGAAGTACCCGTCGATGCAGATCGGCCTGCATCCGCTGAAGAAGGGACTCAAGCGCCGGGCGTTCGGCGGCATGCCCCTGCTCCTCATCGAGGCCCAGTCGGCCGGCGAGCTGGCCTTCAGCCGCGACGCCCCCGGCCACATCGCCGCCCTGCACCTGCCGGCGGGGAGCGGGATCGTCGTCCGCGAGCATCAGTTCCTCGCCGCCACCGGCGGCGTGCAGTACGACTACAACCGGATCAAGGGCTTCGCGAACGTCATGTACGGCGGTGGCCTGTTCATCGACGAGTTCTACGCCGCCGATCACGAGGGCGTGGTCTGGGTGCACGGCTACGGCAACGTGTTCGAGAAGCAGCTCGACGCCGGAGAGTCGATCGACATCGAGCCCGGCGGCTGGCTGTACCGCGATCACTCGGTCGAGATGTCCCAGCAGACCTACGGGCTGAAGTCGGGCCTCCTCAGCGGCGGCGGCAGCCTCATCTTCAACCGCTTCACGGGCCCGGGCCGCGTCGGCCTGCAGAGCGCCTACTACCACCCGCCGGGGGGAGAGGACTCGGGCGGCAACGCGCAGCGGAGCGGCGGCGGAGCCGGCGATCTGCTCGGCGGCGTCGTCGGGGGCCTGCTGAAGAACTGACGTGGCGTCGCATCCGGCGGGACACCTCGCCGCCCATCCGCTTCCGCCGGGAATCGTCGGCGCGCTCGGCCTCGGTGGCTATCAGCTGCTCGCCGACGTGGCCGGGGTGGGCGCCGGTCGCCTCGGCTCGCAGGCATTCCTGCTGATCGCGCCCGATCCCGACCCGGCGCTCCCGGAGGCGGGCACCCAGATCGCGCTGCACCACACCCGGCTGCGTGATGACGCGCAGGCCGCCGCGTTCGTATCGCTCGCCGCCCGGCTCGGCTACCTGCGCCTCTCGGGCTATCGCCTTGCGCTCGAGCGCCACGGGCTGCGCAGCCGGGTCTCGCTCGTCGACCCCGCGACCGGTCAGATCGCGGCCCAGATCCCCGACAAGCACCCCGGGGGGCTGTTCTCGCGCGGCGGCGGCGCCGGCAGCGCCTCCGGTCTGCTCTCCGCGATGCGCACCCTGCCCGCGGCGGGTCCCCCGCCGGACACGAGCCGTCCCGAGCTCGTGCGCGAGGCGCTGCTCGCGCTCGCGCTCGCCGACGAGAGCGTCGGGGGCGCCGAGGCGGCCGGGCTCGCCGACCAAGCGCTCGAGTTCACCCGGGGCGACGCGGCGCTCGATCCTCCGGCGGCGCTGGAAGCGGCGAAGAGTCAGCGCTGACGTCAAGGGGGATGGGACTGATCGGCTCGGTACCGAACGCAGGAGACAGCAGAACGCGCGGCTTCCCATGCCGCGTGACCACGACCTCTTCGCCGGCGGCGACACGATCGATCCACGTGCCAAAGCCGTCCCGAAACAGGTTCGCCCCGATGACGTGTCGCGCCGATGTGGAGCTGAGGGGGCTCGAACCCCTGACCTCCGCCGTGCCACGGCGGCGCTCTCCCAGCTGAGCTACAGCCCCGTCGAAGTCAACGTCGTCCGCAAGCGTAGTACACGCACGCTGACCATTTCGTGTGGGCGTCAACCGAATGACTACGCCCTGCTTGCCGGCGACCAGGGTTGCGGGAAGCAGGAAGCACCGATCGACGCCGTCGCAGTAGATTCCGAACAGGTCGATCTCGGCCTCGGTGTAGGTGCTGCGCACGTAGCCAGCCGCGGTGAGCCGGCTTCCTGCGGTGCGAACGACCACCACGTCCCCATCGGGACTCAGTCGACCCCATTTGACCTGAACTCTCCAGAGACGTCCACCGACGTCGAATATGAAGTCAGCGCGTGAGTGCCCGCTCAGGGGCTTGTAGACGGGCACGTCGCAACGCGCAGCCGCGGCGGCGATCTCCGCCTCGGCCAGAACACCCTTGTAGTTCGTGCTCACCACGAACGCATGTTCCCATTTGAACCGGACGGAAACCCCGCGCTTCGCTCACCGCCGCGGGATGAACTCCGGCACGTCGTCGACCTCGCCGTCCTCCTCGACGTCGAACGGCCCCGCCACCGACGACCGCCGCCCCGCGTGCTCGTCCGAACGCGTCGGCGACCGTCTGGTCCGCCCGACGCGGTCGAGCCGCCCGACCATCTCGGCGTGGATGCCGCGGACGTCGCGGAGCAGGCGCTCGGCGTTGACGCGCAGCGAGTCGCCCATCGAGCGGAGGTTGGCGACGAGCTCGAGGCCCTCGTCGCGGACCCCGTCGACCGCCTGGCGAGCCTCGGTGATGAGCTCGCGCGAGATGCGGTCGGCCTCCTGGCGCCGCGCCGCGGCGGCTCGGTTGGCATCGGCGAGCGTCGCCGAAGCGGTCTCCCGCGCGTTCGCGACGAACGCCTGGGCCTCGCTCGTCGCGCGGGTGGCGGCCTGCTCGTCGCGCTCGCGCCCCTCGCGCGTCAGTCGCTCCGCCTGCGCTTGCGCCTCGCGCTGCACCCGGTCGGCCTCGGCCCGTGCCTGTGCGACCAGCTCGGCGGCCTCCTCCTCCGCCGCGGTGACGCGGTAGTCGGCGGCGCGATCGCTCTCGGCGATCCGCTCGCGCGCTCGCGCCTCGGCGTCTGACCGCATGCGCTCGGAGGCCTCCTCGGCCTGGGAGCGGATGCGCTCGGCGGCCTGCTCGGCGGCGGCGACGATCGAGGCGACCCGATCGGCGGCCGCCGACCCGCTGCGCTGCGCGGATTCGCGCCCGGTGCTGGAGCTTTCGTCGCTGATGGCGGGCATCCTAGAGGCGACGGGCGCCCCCGGCGCAGATCGCTGCGCCGCCGGCCCCCGAGTAACCTGCGCTGCGATGACCGAGCGCCGCTACGACCCCGGCGAGATCGAGCCTCGATGGCAGGAGCTGTGGGCTCGCGAGCGGACCTGGGAGGTCTCCAACGTCCCCGGACCCGACGAGGAGAGCGCCTACGTGCTCGAGATGTTGCCCTATCCGTCGGGCGAGCCGCACGTCGGGCACCTGAAGAACTATGCGCTCGGCGACGCGCTCGCGCACTTCCACCGCCGAACTGGTCAGCGGGTGCTGCATCCGATGGGCTACGACGCGTTCGGACTGCCCGCGGAGAACAACGCGATCAAGACCGGGATGCACCCTCGCGAAGCCATCGACCGGTCGATCGCGGCGTATCGACACTGGTTCCATCGCTGGGGCATCTCGATCGACTGGTCGCGCGAGTTCGGCACCCACGAGCCCGCCTACTACCGCTGGACCCAGTGGATCTTCCTGCGCCTGCTCGAGCGCGGCCTCGCCTACCGCAAGGAGGCGGCGGTCAAGTGGTGCCCCCACGATCAGACCGTGCTCGCCAACGAGCAGGTGATCGAGGGTCGCTGCGAGCGGTGCGGGTCGATCGTCGAGTTGCGCCAACTCGAGCAGTGGTTCTTCCGCATCACCGACTACGCCGACCGCCTGCTCGACGACCTGGACACGATCGAGTGGCCGGCGAAGGTCAAGGCGATGCAGCGCAACTGGATCGGGCGCAGCGACGGCGCCGAGGTGACGTTCCGCTGCAAGGATGTCGATCCCGCCCGCCCAGTCGACTACGCGGTGTTCACAACCCGTCCGGACACGCTGTTCGGGGCGACCTTCTTCGTCATGGCGCCCGAGCATCCCGACGTGCTGCGGCTGGCCGCGGGCACCGAGCACGAGGCCGCCGTCCACAAGTACGTCAACCGCGCGCTGACCGAGTCGATGGAGAGCCGCGCCGACGCCGAGAAGCCGAAGAGCGGCGTGCCGCTCGGCCGGACGGTCGTCAACCCCGTCAACGGCGAGGCGATCCCGGTGTACGTCGCCGACTACGTGCTGATGGAGTACGGCACCGGCGCGGTCATGGGCGTCCCGGCGCACGACCAGCGCGACTACGAGTTCGCCACCGCGATGGACCTGCCGATCGTCCCCGTCGTGGCGCCCGCCGACGGTGAGCCCGATCTCGCCACGGAGGCGTTCACCGCTCACACCGACGACGAGCGGCTGATCAACTCCGGCCCGTTCTCGGGGATGGACGCGGTCGCCGGGCGCGAGGCGATCGTCGACTGGCTCGATCGCGAGGGGGCGGGCCGCGCCTCGGTCAACTTCCGTCTGCGCGACTGGCTCATCTCGCGCCAGCGCTACTGGGGATGCCCGATCCCGATCGTCTACTGCGACGGGTGCGGGATGGTCGCGATCCCCGACGACGAGCTGCCGGTGCGCCTGCCCGAGATCGAGGACTACCAGCCCCGCGGCCGCTCGCCGCTCGCCGCCGCCGAGGCGTGGGTCAACACGAGCTGCCCGGCCTGCGGCGGCCCGGCCCGCCGCGAGACCGACACGATGGACACCTTCGTCGACTCCAGCTGGTACTTCCTGCGCTACTGCGACGCTCGCAACGATGCGGCCGCGTGGGATCGCGGGGTGCTCGCCGAGTGGATGCCGGTCGACACCTACATCGGTGGGATCGAGCACGCGATCCTGCATCTCATGTACTCGCGCTTCTTCGTCAAGGCGCTCGCCGACATGGGTCTCCTCGAGGTCCAGGAGCCGTTCCGGACGCTGTTCACCCAGGGAATGATCCTCGGCTCCGACGGCAACAAGATGTCGAGCTCGAAGGGCAACGTCGTCGCCCCTAGCCAGATCGTCGAGCGCTTCGGCGCCGACGCCGCGCGCTGCTATGTGCTGTTCATCGGTCCGCTCGAGCAGGACGCCGCGTGGTCGGCGACCGGGGTGGAGGGGGTCTACCGCTTCCTCGGCCGGCTGTGGCGCGCCGGCGACGAGCTCGCCGCCGGGGCGCAGCCGAGCCCCGACGCCGCGATCGCGCCCGTCGATCCGGGGGGGAGCGCGCTCGAGCTCGTGCGCAAGGCCAACTGGGCGATCGCCAAGGTGACCGACGACATCAGCGAGCGGTTCGCGTTCAACACCGCGATCGCCGCCGTGATGGAGCTCGTCAAGGAGATCTACCGCCACCCCGACGCCGCCCCTGAGGCGCGGCGGTTCGCGGTGGCCACCGCCGCCTCGCTCGTGTTCCCGTTCGCGCCCCACCTCGGCTCGGAGATCTACGAGCGGCTGACCGGCGAGCGCATCTGGGAGCAGCCGTGGCCCGCCGCCGATCCCGACATGCTCGTCGCCGACACGTTCGAGCTCGTCTGCCAGGTCAACGGCAAGGTGCGCGACCGCGTCCCCGCCACCACCGGAGCGAGCCGCGAAGAGCTCGAGCGCCTCGCGCTCGCCAGCCGCGGCGTCCAGGCCCACCTCAACGGGGGTACGGTCGCCAAGGTCATCGTCGTGCCCGACAAGCTCGTCAACGTCGTGGTGCGCTAGCTGCTGCCCGCTGGCGTGAATAGGCCCCCATTCGAACCCTCTCCAGGCGCGTGCCGAGCTTCAAGGCCGCCTATCTGATCCACGGCGACGACCACGGACGGATCGGCGAGCGGCGGGCGCGCCTGCGCGAGCTCGCCGAGTCGCAGAGCGGGACCGAGGGACTGGAGCTCCTCGAGGGCGACGACGCCGCCCCCGACGCCGTCGCCGCGACGCTCGCCGCGATGACGCTCGCCCAGGGCCGCCGGTTCGTGATCGTCGAGGGCGCCGAGCGCTTCAGGGACAAGGAGCTCGACGCCCTGCATACGGCCGTCACCCATCTCGCCCCGGACACGACCGTCGCCTTCTTCGCGCGCGAGGACAGCCGCAATCGCGCGCCCGACCGGCTCCACGCCGCGGTCCGCGCGGCCGGTGGCGACATCGACGCCGAAAACGGCGTCAAGGCCTGGCAGCTGCCCAAGTGGACGATCGCCCGCGCCGCTGCGCTCGGGTTCGAGCTGACCCCGGAGGGGGCGCGCGCGCTCGTCGCGCAGGTGGGCGACCGCCAGCAGCGGCTCCTGCGCGAGCTCGAGAAGCTCGCGCTCGGCATCGATCCCGTCGACGGCGAGGCGACGATCGACATCGACGCGGTGCACGCGCTGACCGCCTCCTCGGCGCAGCGGCGCGCCTGGATCGTCGCCGATGCGCTCGTCGCCGGGGATCGGGCGGCAGCCGTCCGCGCCTACCTGCAGCTGCGCGAGCAGGGCGAGCGCCTGACCGGGCTGCTGTACTGGATCTCGCAACGCGTGCGCCAGGCGCATGACGTGGCGGTGGCGCTCGAGGCGGGCGACGCGCCGGCCCAGATCAAGCGCCGGCTGCGGATGCCCTCGCGAGCGGCCGACCGGCTGATCGCTGACGCCCGGCGTGCCGGTTCCGAGCGGCTGCGTGAGGCGATCGGCGAGATCGCCGATCTCGAGCTCGCGTCGCGGGGCGGCGGGCCGGGCGGCGCTGCCGAGGACACCGAGGCGCTGCTCGCCCTCGGGCGCATGACCGTATGAGCAGCGCACGCCGCCGCCGCGGCCCCGGGTCGCGCGTCGGCGGCGACCCGCCGCCGG